>JAEIGA010017063.1_pt1 | contig 11053 bp, 8 predicted proteins | sample 9270691 | NCBI WGS metagenome assembly JAEIGA01 (sample SAMN17057246, study PRJNA624740) | gut metagenome | biome: biome; isolation source: fecal sample | host: Bos grunniens | place: China: Xizang | collected 2019 | reverse complement strand
CTAAGGATAACATCGAGCGCGCAATCAAGAGAGCGACTGACAAGGATCAGGCAGATTACAAGGAGGTAGTATTCGAGGGTTACGGTCCTCACGGTATCGCAGTCCTCGTAGAGGCTGCTACCGACAACAACAACCGTACAGTAGCTAACATCCGTTCATACTTCACCAAGAGCGGTGGATCACTCGGTACATCAGGTAGCGTTGACTACATGTTCGACCGCAAGTGTATGTTCCGCATGAAGAGCGCAAACCCTTACGACCTCGAGGAGCTCGAGCTTGAGCTTATCGACTACGGCGTAGAGGAAATCTTCGAGGAGGAGAACGACAAGGAGGAGATGGAGATCGTGCTCTACGGTGAGTTCACAGCATTCAACACAATCCAGAAGTGGATCGAGGAGAATGGCTACGAGCTCGTTGCAGCAGAGTTCACACGCCTCCCTAACGTTGACCTCAAGGTTCTCGAAGGTGACGCTAAGGCAGACATCGAGAAGCTCATCGAGCGCATCGAGGAGGACGACGACGTTCAGAACGTCTACACAACAATGCAGCCGTAATTGTTGCGCAAAACAAATAAGAACCAGGCTAAAGATTTAGCCTGGTTTTTTTATTGCCCACCCCCTGACGGACAACCCCCTGATTTCCAATAACTTACCAAAACCGCGTGCTCCCCTTTGGCAGCACGCGGTATCAGGAAAGCACTGGCAATCAATTAGTTAAGCGCCAGGCAAAACCATGGAGGTTTATACATAAATAATAGTTATATTTGCGTGAATAAATATGCACTATTATGAGCACTCAACAGGAAAAGATAAAGGAACTGGTAGAGCGCAGGGCTGCGGCAAGACTTGGAGGCGGACAGAAAAGGATAGACGCACAGCATCAGAAGGGTAAGCTGACAGCGAGAGAGAGACTGGTTCTCCTGCTTGACGAAGGCAGTTTTGAAGAGTTCGACATGTTCGTACAGCACCGCTGCACGAATTTCGGAATGGATAAGTCAAAATATGATGGAGACGGTGTCGTGACCGGAATGGGTACAATCGACGGCCGTCTTGTATATGTATTTGCACAGGACTTCACCGTGAACGGAGGTTCCATGTCAGAGACAATGGCGCAGAAGATATGCAAGGTCATGGACATGGCAGTCCGCAACGGCGCGCCTATAATAGGAATCAACGACTCCGGCGGAGCACGTATCCAGGAGGGCATCAATTCGCTTGCAGGTTTCGGTGAGGTATTCGAGAGAAACATCCTCGCTTCAGGAGTGGTCCCTCAGATATCAGGCATCTTCGGTCCATGCGCTGGAGGAGCTGTATACTCCCCTGCCTTGACTGATTTCACAGTCATGATCAAAGACACATCATACATGTTCCTCACAGGCCCAAGTGTAGTCAAGGCTGTGACAGGCGAGATAGTGACACAGGAAGAGTTAGGAGGAGCAAGCGTACATGCTACCAAAAGCGGCGTAGCCCACTTCGCAGCAGAGAATGAAGAGGAAGGTATCGGGGTAATCAAGGCCTTGCTCAGCTTCCTCCCATCCAACAACAGGGAACAGGCTCCTTTCGTTGAGACTTCAGACCCAGCCGGAAGAGTAGCAGACATCCTCAACGACATCATCCCGGACAACCCATCAAAGCCATACGACATGTATGAAGTCATCGGCAACATAATCGATGACGGAGCCTTCCTTGAGGTACATCAGAGTTGGGCCAAGAACATCATAGTTGGCTTCGCCCACATGAACGGCCGTTCTGTCGGCATAGTAGCTAACCAACCAAAGATACTTGCCGGCGTACTTGACATCAACGCATCACGCAAGGCTGCACGCTTTGTACGTTTCTGCGATGCTTTCAATATTCCATTAGTGACACTCGTAGACGTACCTGGCTTCCTCTGCGGTACGCAGCAGGAATACGGCGGCATCATATCACATGGAGCCAAACTCCTCTATGCGTATGGAGAAGCGACTGTACCTAAGGTTACAGTAACACTCAGAAAGTCATACGGAGGAGCACATATCACAATGAGCTGCAAGCAGTTGAGGGGTGACATCAACTACGCATGGCCGTCAGCAAACATTGCAGTCATGGGAGCAGAAGGCGCAGTGGAGATCCTTAAAGACATCACGAAAGAAGAGTACAACGAACTTTTCTGCAATCCATACAATGCCGCCAGCTACGGCTATATAGACGATGTGATCGAACCGCGCAACACACGCTTCCGTGTAATCAGGGCACTTGAGCAGCTTGCAGGTAAGAAGCAGTCGAACCCATGGAAGAAACACGATAACCTGCCATTATAATGAACAGTTTCACCTTATTGCAGATTTCAGAAAGCGTCATCCGAAAGAGCGCTGAAATGGCCCAGACGGATCCACACGGCATAATCATCACCGTGGTATCCGTACTGGTCGTGTTCGCTTCGCTGGCAATCCTGCATATCTCGTACTACCTCATAGGCAGGGCTGTAAGCTGGCATGCGAAATGGGTTGAGAAAAAGGAAGAAAAGCCAGCTCCGGAACCGGAGCCACAGAAAGGCACGCACGATGACGAAAGCTACACAATAACGATCAAGAGAAAAGGTCATCATGAGACCGTCAATGCCCATAAGTTGGGATTTACGATATCAACAGGCCCTGTCAAGGAAACATCAAGCAGCAATTGCATTGAATCCCCTCTTGACGGTAACATATTGTCAATCAATGTAAAGGTAGGAGACAAGGTAAAGGCGGGACAGCCGGTAGCCATTCTCGAAGCAATGAAAATGGAGAATGAGATACAGGCAGAAGTTGACGGCACCGTAACTGCCGTCGGCGTACAGAAAGGCGACCATGTAGCCCTTGGGGACCATATCATAACAATAGGATAATGCCATGGATACAATCATAGACAGTCTTGTGCAGTTCCTGCAGTACACGGGATTCGCAAGCATGACATTCAAACATCTGGTGATGATATGCATTGGCATAGCCTTCATCACTATGGCCATAAAGAAGGACTGGGAGCCGCTGCTGCTGGTCCCGATCGGTTTTGGTATAATCATAGGCAACATACCGTTTACTGCGGGTCTGCAGATCGGAATATACGAAGAAGGATCTGTCATGAACATCCTGTACCAAGGTGTTCAGAACGGCTGGTACCCTCCGCTGATCTTCCTTGGCATCGGAGCGATGACCGACTTCTCGTCGCTGATATCGCAGCCACGCCTGCTCCTGATCGGAGCCGCTGCGCAGATCGGTATCTTCGGAGCATATATCGTAGCACTTCACCTTGGATTCACACCGGCAGAAGCAGGAGCTATCGGCATCATCGGAGGCGCAGACGGCCCTACAGCCATCTTCCTCTCATCCAAGCTTGCACCTCACATGATGGGAGCAATCGCGGTGTCGGCATATTCATACATGGCTCTTGTTCCTGTCATCCAGCGCCCTATCATGCTGCTGATGACAACGAAGAAAGAGAGACTCATCCGCATGAAGAACCCACGCGAGGTAAGCCAGAGAGAGAAGATCATTTTCCCTATCGTCGGATTCATCCTGACAGCGCTCATCGTACCGTCAGGAATGCCGCTTCTGGGTATGCTCTTTTTCGGTAACCTCCTGAAGGAAAGCGGAGTGACCAAGAGACTTGCGGAGACAGCACGCGGACCGCTCATCGACGTAGTGACCATCCTGATCGGAGTTACAGTGGGCTGCTCGACACAGGCAGACGTATTCCTCACAAGCGACTCTATCATGATCTTCCTTCTTGGACTTCTGTCATTCATTATCGCAACTATCGGAGGCGTCGGCATAGCCAAGATAATGAACCTTTTCTGCAAGAAGGAGAACCGTATAAACCCGCTGATCGGTAATGCAGGTGTATCTGCAGTACCTGATGCAGCACGAGTATCACAGAACGTAGGACGCGAGTTCGACCCGCACAACCACCTCCTCCCTCACGCAATGGCCCCTAACGTGGCCGGCGTGATCGGTTCGGCCGTGGCCGCAGGTATCCTTCTCAGTTTCCTTGGATAAACATCATATGATTTCATTGAAAGATAAGATATACATACTGGACGGTGCCATGGGCACAATGATTCAGAAGCACGGAGCAGCAGAGGCAGACAACAATTCTGAGCGTCTGAATCTGACACGCCCCGATGTCATCAAGAAGATACATAAGGAATATATAGCTGCAGGAGCAGATATCATAGAGACCAATACCTTCAGTGCAAACGCTATCTCTCAGGAAGAGTACGGATGCTCTGACCAGGCGGCGCAGATGGCGTATGAAGGAGCAAAGATCGCGCGCGAAGCGGCAGACGAAGCTGCTGCCATCGCCGCTGAGATCGGTCTGACCCGCAAGGTGTGGGTAGCAGGAAGCATGGGCCCGACATCCAAGTCACTGTCTCTCTCACCTGATGCAGGCGATCCTTCATTCAGGACACACTCCTTTGACCAGATGTATGAGGCATACCGCGAACAGGTTGAGGCTTTGCTTCGAGGCGGCGTCGACATTATCCTTATCGAGACCTGTTTTGACGCACTCAATACCAAGGCTGCGCTGACAGCCATAGCAGACTGTCAGACTGGCGAGGAACCTATACCTGTAATCGTTTCCGTTTCAGTCGGAGACCGAAGCGGACGAACCCTTACCGGTCAGACACTTGAGGCGTTCTACACTTCTGTCTGCCACTACCCCATCATGGCATTCGGCCTGAACTGTTCTCTCGGAGCATCTGAACTGATGCCGCTTGTAGAAGACCTTGACAGGTGGTGCAGCTGTGCAGTCAGCTGCTATCCTAATGCCGGTCTGCCTAACGAGATGGGAGGATATGACCAGAGCCCTGAGGAGATGGGACAACAGGTAAAGGAGATGGCATCGAGGGGTCTCGTGAACATCGTAGGAGGTTGCTGCGGAACGACTCCGGAGCATATCCGTGCTATCGCCGCTGCCGTCAAGGACATCACTCCACGAAATGCAGGCAACGACAAGACCCAGAAGCTTAAAGTAAGCGGACTTGAAGCCGTGACAGTTGACGTGATCAACAACAATTTCACAAATGTCGGTGAAAGGACCAATGTAGCTGGCTCAAGAAAGTTCGCACGACTGATAGCTGAAGGTAAATATGACGAGGCGCTTCAGATCGCTGCAAAGCAGATAGAGGATGGCGCTACAATCATAGACATCAATATGGACGATGCGATGCTGGACAGCACAAAGGAGATGGAACGATTTGTCCGCTGCATATCCAATGACCCTGCAGTTGCTAAAGCTGCCCTGATGATCGATTCATCGCATTGGGATACGATTCTCGCAGGTCTCAAGAACGCGCAAGGCAAATGCATCGTAAACTCCATCAGCCTTAAGGAAGGCCCCGAGGAATTCGTAAGAAAGGCAAAGGCGATCAAGGCTCTCGGAGCCGCTATGGTCGTGATGGCTTTTGACGAGGAAGGTCAGGCGACCACATACGACCGCAAGATAGAGATATGCGGAAGGGCATATAGACTCCTTACCGAAGAGGCTGACGTTGCCCCACACGACATCATATTTGACGTAAACATACTCTCTGTCGGAACCGGCATCGAGGAGCATGCAAAATATGCAGTGGACTTCATCGAAGCTGTACGATGGATCAAGACAAATCTTCCGGGAGCATTGACTTCAGGAGGAGTATCCAACCTCTCGTTTGCATTCAGAGGCAACAATGCTGTGCGTGAAGCTATGCACTCTGCATTCCTGTACCATGCGATCAAGGCAGGCATGGACATGGCGATCGTCAATCCATCTATGCTCCAGATATACGACGACATAGAGCCGGAGCTCCTGAGATGCGTGGAAGATGTAATCTTTGACACAGATCCAAAGGCTACAGAGCGACTTATAGACAAGGCTTCGAGAATGAAGGAGGAAACTGCAGGCAAAACAGAACCTACCCCCGACCATCCACACGTCATCCCCGACTCGATCGGGGATCTCCCGACCCGCCTGAAAACATCCCTGGTCAAAGGCCGCACAGACACCCTCCACCATGACCTCGAAGAGGCAATGGCAGAATACGGCAGCGCCGTTAAAATCATAGAAGGCCCACTCATGGAAGGCATGGAGACCGTCGGAAAACTCTTCGGCGAAGGCAAGATGTTCCTGCCGCAGGTAGTGAAATCAGCCAAGGTGATGAGAGATGCAGTGGAGATTCTCCAGCCATACATGAATACAACGGAATCTGAGGCCAAGACCGCAAAGCCAAGAATCGTCGTCGCAACTGTAAAAGGCGACGTCCATGACATCGGAAAGAACATAATGGGCATAGTCCTCACATGTAACGGATTCGAGGTTCATGACCTTGGCGTGATGGTGGACAAGGAAACAATCCTTGAGAAGGCAGTGGAACTCGGAGCAGATATCATAGCAGTCAGCGGACTGATCACCCCTTCACTCTTCCAGATGGAGGAACTTTGCAGGGAGATGACTGCGCGCAGCATGAACACACCGCTTTTCATCGGTGGAGCGACAACAAACGCACTGCATACAGCCGTGAAACTTGCACCGCTTTATGACCATGTATTTTACGGAGCAGACGCATCAGCAGCGGCAGTTCTTGCAAACAGGTGCATGCTTGACAGAGAAGCTTTTGAGGCAGAGCAACATGCTGAGCAGGGACGTCTGAGAGCCATTTACAATGACAAGGACAGCGTGACGGATAGATCCGACGAAGACATGAAACAGGTGCCGGTTCATAACGAAACTAGGGGAATTTCGTCCCTACCCGGGACGGGCCAAAAATTCTTCGAGCTTTTTGGCCTTACGGCTATCTCATGTCCCGCAGACATAGCGGCGATGGAGCTGAAGACAGAAGAAGTCATGCCGTACTTCGACTGGAGGATGTTCTATGCGATATGGGGCGTAAAATACGGAAGTTCTTCTCCAGAAGCTATGGAGCTGATGCAGCTTCGCCAGGACGCGGAAGACGAATTGGCTCTAGGAAATTTCAAGATTATGCTGTCGGCTCGTTTCTTCATGGGAGTATCCGAAAACGACTGCATAAAGGTCAGAAGTCTTAAGCCGGCTGGGGCTCCGAAAGTCAGAGATTACGCCACTCTTTATAAGAAAGAGGAGACTACGTTTGATGTGTCACAGATAGTCAGGATGGCATCAGAGTCATTCAGCCTGCCACTCATGAGGCAGGAGACAGGAGCGGGTCAGTCTTTATGCGACTTCGTTGCACCGGCGTCAGCGGGAACGAAAGGCTCCCCGTTCGGAGCATTCACGATATGCGTCAGTCCGCGCAACAATGCCCACGAAGAAGGATGCTGCTGTCCGGCATGCAGCAACAAATATGAAGACATGGTGGCAAAAGCGGTAAGGCTGACATTGGCCGAAGCCGCGTCGAAGTGGCTGGACAACAAACTCCGTGAGAATCTGCCGGATGAGACCAAGGTCATAAAGCCGGCGGCAGGCTACTCAAGCTGTCCGGACCACACCCTCAAACGCGACATAATGATGTTGCTATCAGGAGAATATGATCTCGGAATCAAGCTGACTGAAACTTGCGCGATGATCCCGGAGGCAAGCATCTGCGGACTGATATTCATGCACCCGGAAGCCCGCTATCCGGAAATCCGACGCATCAGCAGGGAACAATACGAAAATTACGCAGCACGAAGAGGCATGGACGATGAAACCGCCCGTCGCTTCCTCGGCCACCTCCTCTAAGCGTAACACGTAACCAATTGACTACCAATCAACAAGACAGATATCCTGCATGGCACAGAAGGCAGGACAATAGCCTAAAACACTGAAGATCAACACTATAGAAGAACACACAAACAATGAAGGTAACAGACATATTGGCAAACAGCACGAAGACCTACCCGTCTTTGGAGATCGTTCCGCCGCTCAGAGGCATGACCAAGGATGAACTTCTCGAAAGCATCGCTCCGTTCATGGAGTTCAGCCCGAAGTACATCAACGTCACATGCCATAGAGACGAGTTCGAATACAAGGAAGAAGCTGACGGCTCATTCAGCCGCCATCTGGTGCGCAACAGGATCAGCGAGACGACGGTGTGCGCTGCCATCATGTCCAGATATGATGTCGAGGTTGTCCCCCATCTGATCTGCGGAGGAAACACCGTGGAGGAGATTCAGAGCAGACTCGACAACCTTGCCTTCCTCGGCATCAACAACATAGTGGCTCTTAGAGGAGACAGCATGACGGGAGAGAAGAGATTCTCCCCTACTCCTGGAGGCTACCGCTATGCAAGCGAGCTTGTGGAGGGTATAAGAAGCTACCAGGGAAGCAGTTCATACAGACGCAGCCGCGGACTGGAAACCGATGACAGATACTTCTGCATCGGAGTCGGCGCATATCCTGAAAAGCATTTCGAAGCACCTAACCTCGAGACCGACATCGCAAACCTCAAGAAGAAGGTGGATGCCGGAGCCGACTATATCATCACCCAGATGTTCTTCGAAAATCAGGTATACTACGACTTCGTCGGGAAATGCCGCGCGGCAGGGATAACAGTACCTGTCATCCCTGGCCTGAAACCTATCTCGACATTCAAGCAGATAAGCGTGCTTCCAGAGGCTTTCTCATTGGACATCCCTGTAGAACTGACCCAAGAACTGACTAAGTTCAAGGATGACAGGAAGGCAGTCTATCAGATCGGTACGGAATGGTGTGCACAGCAGTGCAAGGATCTTATAGCCCACGGCGTCCCTGCAGTCCATTTCTACACCATGGGCAAATCAGAAAACATAACAACCATTCTCAAGGAGTGTTTCTAAAATACGACAGCTATGAAAAAGAAAACGTGGAATGTATGTCAGGTGAACGGCTACATCACAGCATCTGACCCAGGACGTCTCAATACAAGTTGCTCACACAAGACCTACAAGAGGACAGAACTTAAGAGAGGTATGAACCTTTGCGCATACGACGATGATCTACCGACAGTCATACTCAAGGAGATTGGCGAAGATTGCATCGTTGTCAACCATGATGGAGGTTCACATAAGGTAGAGATCGGAAAGCCTGTCGAGACTCCGAGAAAAGGACTGAGCTACGCTTGGTCGGATGCTACCATCAGCATCGACACCATGGGACCGGACGAGGCTAAAGAGCGTATGGAGAGGGTTGTAGAGCTATACGAACAGATGAAGGTAAACTGGAATGAGCTTGGTGAACCATGGAGGAATATTCCACTTGTCAAGGAAGCCTTCGAGATCATGTGGGAAATACCTGACATCATTGAGGACGTGTTTGACACAACAAAGGAGAAAGCCAACACAATGGACGTCATTGCATCATATCTTGAAGAGACTCTCACCCCAAGACTCTGTCTGGAGATATGCGAGTTCATAAAGGGACTGGATCCTGACCTGGAGGACAACCTCATACAGATGGAATACATTAACGACTACATCAACCCTGACATGTCTATGGAGGAGTTCTGCAACAAGTATGAAAAGGCTCTCAAATTCGACCCTGTAGAGAGGAGCGAGAAGTGGGAGAAAGTCATATATGATGTGGAGCTGGAGTGTGCTGAGCTCCTCAAGGACGAGCCGAGAGGCATGGGATTCTGCTTCTCATACTGGAGCACCAAGGCAGCCGTTCTGGCGAAGCATGGCATCACATGGAAATCCCCTTCTGCGATGAATCCAAGAGTGATGTTCGATTAATAAGAATTTTTAACCTTTTCGGTTGCTAAGTCAAGCAATTATTATTAGATTTGCAAGATTGATATAGAATTTTAACAAAAACACATAATTAGTCAAAAATATGCAGAACAAATTGCAAGAATTGACAGACAAGCTCTATAATGAGGGTCTGGCAAAGGGAAAACAGGAAGGCGAGGAGATCCTTGCCAAGGCAAAGGTTCAGGCAGAAGAGATTGTAGCCAAGGCTAAGGCCGAGGCTGCTGCAATCGTTTCTGCTGCTAACAAGGAGGCCGAGGACCTTAAGACCAAGGTGCAGGGCGACCTCAAGATGGCTGCAAGCCAGAGCGTAGCTGCAACAAAGAAGGACATCGAGACTCTCGTGGTTACAAAGATGACTGCAGGCGAAGTTGCCAAGGCTCTCACATCAGCTGAATTTGTAAAGGAAGTCATCATGGCTGTAGCAAAGGGATTCAACGCTGAAGAGCCTGTTGACCTCGAAGTGGTTCTCCCAGAGTCACTCAAGGGTGAACTCGAGGCATTCGTGACAAAAGAGCTTGCAACTGTCCTCAAGACAAACGTTGAAGCTTCTTTCACAAAGAAGATTGCCGGCGGATTCACTATCGGTCCTAAGGATGGCGGATACTTCATCAGCTTCACTGAGGAGACATTCAACGCCCTCATCTCTGAGTACCTCAGACCTGCAACCAAGAAGATATTGTTTGGATAATGAACAATTACGAATACATAGTAACCAGTCTCCCGGACATCACAACCGGATGGAAATTCGGCGAAAAGACTCCGGAAGACTACATCGAAGAGATCACAGACCTCTGCTCCGAGAAGGACAGGGCTGCGATCGCTTTTCTGCTTGAAGGCTTCGATGACACAAAGCTTGCTCCGGAATTCTACATCTCCGCGATCACGCACAAGAACAGGTTCATCAGGGAGTACTTCCTCTTCGACCTCAACGTGCGCAACGCAAAGGTAAAGTACCTCAACAGAGCACTTGGAAGACCGGCAGACAAGGACGTCCTTAGCTTTGGCGAAGAGACTCCTGAGGCTGTGCTTGAGGCTGTAGCGGCAGAATTCGAGGAAGCAACTGCCCTGGAGGCGGTGTTCAATCTCGGCGACATCCTTGCCAGAGAGAGAGGCATCGACGACCTCATGTGGGACAAGATCAGCGGTCTCACCACATTCAACTACTTCGACATCCAGGCGATCCTCGGCTTTATCGCAAAGCTGAATATCGTCGCACGCTGGTACAGGCTCGACGAGCAGACCGGACGCGAGATGTTCAAGAAGCTGGTGGACGAAGTAAGAGGCACATTCAAAGGTGTCGAATATAACGGGTAATCAATAATCAATAAATATGAAAACAACAGGTAAAGTAACGGGAATCGTTTCGAACCTTGT
>JAEIGA010017062.1_pt1 | contig 11053 bp, 15 predicted proteins | sample 9270691 | NCBI WGS metagenome assembly JAEIGA01 (sample SAMN17057246, study PRJNA624740) | gut metagenome | biome: biome; isolation source: fecal sample | host: Bos grunniens | place: China: Xizang | collected 2019 | reverse complement strand
TATCGTAAATTTTTCGAGCTACTGATTTCGACGCTACCGGATACCCCTCGTCTTTAATCACCTGAGGAAACGTCCGCTCCGGTTTACTACTATCATAAAAAATTGTAATATTATGTTTTTCCTCGATATATTTCACAAAATCTTTGATATGAGTTATCATACCTGCAAACTCACACGTAGTATTAGCGAATAACACTATTAACGGATCATTTTTATATTTTAACATAGACCACACTAACGCTACTAAATCTAAAAGTACGCTCGAATCTTTTCCTCCGGAAAAAGCTACATAAATCTTACCGTCGGTCTTTTGTATAATTTCCATAATTTTAGCGATAGAGATTTGTACTTTCTCCCCATAAGGTTTAGATTGCATTTCCTTTAACTCTTTATCGGTAAAATAATTACTCATTTTACAATACTCCAATTTACGAATTTTCGGGAACGTCGGTAAAAAATAAAGCCTTATGTAAGGCGACGAGAACGGATAACGTATCGGGCGTCTCGTTTGCGTTACGCGTCATTATATTTACGAGTACACTTGTCGCCGTCGCTCTAAACTCGTCAGGAGTAAGAGTAATTTCGGATTTTTCTACCGGCTCACTAATTTTAGCCGTTTCTTTGACCTCGGTATCCACAACGAGAACGAGATCGCCGAGACGTACTTTTTCGATACAAGTCTCCCCGTTTTCTTTCTCGAACTCAACCATAGCAACCGGGATATTAAGATTATTAAAAATCGCTTGAATTTTACCATAGCGACACGCGCCGTCCTGGATAGTCATAACTCTATCGTCAATCTTTAAGTTTGTTATTTTCATTTTGTAGCCTCCTTTTAATTTGAGTAATAATCTCATAGGTAGATTTTATTTTTACAACATGACCGGTTATATCGGTCTTTTTCTTTCCGTTGGCGAGAACATGAGTTATCGTCATTATCTCGCCTCCGGAACACGGTTAAATAGATACTTCATTAAATCGCTCGTATTCTCGAACGGCAATTTTTCATTTAACGCATTTTTAATAATCTCCGCCTCGGATAAAGTAAACTCCGTCTTATCGTCAGCGTTCATTTTTGCGTATACCGTCGATACGCTACAATTTAATAGTAACGCGATATCTTTAATAGCAACATCTCGTCTCGCCATTTCGGCGCGTAAATTCGGATACATTTTTGTTACCTCCTAAGTTATTTTTTTAAAATTTAAACAATTGAAACAATCAAAATAATTTCTCAATTGCAAATTACAATGGTATTATATTTCCCAATTGAGTAATTGTCAAGTAAATTTTGCCCATTTTTCGAAAAATTTTTAATTTTTTTTAATTTTTTTTCGATTTTTCGTAAATAATTATTGAAATTTCGTAAATGTTATGATATAATTAACGAAAAAAAAGGAGATTTACTTATGACAATCGAAGAACAATTAAAACAATTTATTTTATCAAGATACGGCTCTTTAAGAGAATTTACTATGTCAACAGACATACCCTATTCTACGTTAGATAGTATTTTAAGACGACAAATTAAAAACTCCGGTGTATCCAATATTTTAAAAATCTGTAATGCGTTACATATTAGCGCGGACGATTTAATCTATGGAAAGATTACACCCGTTACTCCCTCTAAAAATAATATTCAAGCTCCTACACAAATGGAAATTATTATTAAAGAATTTAAGGAATATTTATTATCCAACGATTTTACATTGAATGGTAAAACACTCGATCACGAAACAATAGAGGAATTTAACGCCTTTATAGATTTAGGAATGGATTTAGTAAAACGTCATATTAAATAATGTATGTTAGTCTTACGTTTGACGGTCGGCTCTCCGACCAAGAATGTATAGACGTGATAAAAATAGATTGTAAATATAAGTGTAAGAATTGATAAAATCATTATTCCGCAAACTTTTGACGAATAATGGGAAATTTTGTCAAAACTTATTGTACCCAAATTATAAACGAGATACATAACAAAATCAATACCCCAACTGTGTCTTTTCGACACTCAAGTTTATACCTAAACATAGACAAATTTAGCACCACGGAGGACATAAATATGTGGTTAGATAACTTATTAGAAATCAAAAAAGAGAAAAACATGTCTACTAAAATGATAGCGGAAAGGTCAAACTTGCCCGAAAAAACGGTCACCCGTGTCCTTTCGGGACGTACAACTAATCCCTATATAGACACACTTGACCGTATCGCTACGGCTTTAGGTTGTACTATCGGAGATATTCTCGCCGGAACTAAAGCGGTTGTCGGTAATGACTCACTCTCGACGCTACAATCCAATATTGATATACTCACGTCGGAAAGAGATTCCGCTATCGCGGAACGAGACCTTTTATTAGCGGATAATGCTATATTACAAGACAAGAATAAGGCTCTTTCCGCCGAGGTTGATTTATTGAAAATGCAAATTATGTATAAAGATAAAATAATCGCAACGCATGAGTATTACAATAAGCTCCAAAATAAAAACGAGTGATTTTCGACTAATAAACCATAACAAAAACCATAACAAAAACCATAACAAAAACTTTAAAAATAACAAAATTATATTTTTATTTCGAATTTTTTTATTTTTTTATTTTTTGCGAAATTATAAAAATCATAACAAAAACTACCCATCACAACAAAAACATAACAAAAACTTTTTTGATTTTGTTATGCCTTAACCCCTTATAAATAAAGACTTTTCTATTATAAATAACATAATAACATAATTATTTTTATATCTAAGAAAAAAAATTATAATATTATATAATAAAAATAATATAAATAAATATATATAAGGAATTACGATTTTTTTTGTTATTTTGTTATGGCAACCCAAAAAGGAGGTTTTTCTATTGAAAAAGAAAATAGTAATAGCGATTTATATTCGAGTGAGTACCCAGGAGCAAGCTAAGGAGGGATACTCCATCGGAGAACAAAAAGAACGCCTCGAAAAATATTGTGAGGCGCACGATTGGATAGTTTATAAAGTTTATACGGATCCGGGATTTTCCGGAGGCTCTACCGACCGTCCAGGACTCCAACAACTAATTAGAGACGTCGAACGTAAGAGAGTGGATAAGGTACTCGTTTATAAATTGGACCGTCTCAGTCGTTCACAAAAAGATACCCTATTTTTGATTGAGGACGTATTCTTAAAAAATGGCGTTGACTTTGTATCCATGACCGAGAATTTCGATACCTCTACTCCGTTCGGTCGTGCTATGATTGGTATATTATCCGTATTCGCTCAGCTCGAACGCGAGCAAATTAAGGAGCGTATGCAAATCGGACTTGACGCTCGAGCTAAAGAGGGATACTTTCACGGCGGAGGTTTCGAGCCGATAGGATACGATTATATAGACGGAGAGTTAGTTATAAACGAATACGAGGCTCTACAAATACGCAAAATATACGATTTAACCTTTACCGGATTACCGATATACTCAGTATATAAGTATATGCGCGACCACAATTACACCCATAAATACAAAAAATGGACGGATAGCGCGATTAGGTCTTGTCTTAACTCAATCATATATACCGGTAAAATTCAATGGAAAGGCGAAATATATCCAGGACGCCACGAGCCAATTATAGACACGGAGACATTTAATAAAATGCAAGACTTTTTACAAAAACGCGACGTTGGTAAATTCAGCAAACACCCATTTCAAAGGACGACGCTCCTCGGCGGTATAATTTTTTGTGGTAATTGTGGAGCGAGATATTATTGTAAACAGAACGTAAGTAAAAGACCGGGAATTACCCCGGCCCAAAGATATTATACGTGTTATTCTCGCGGTAAATCCGCTAAGACTATGATAAAAGATTCAAACTGTAAAAATAAATCGTGGAATATAAAAGACCTCGATAAAGTAGTCCTCGACGAAATTAAGAAACTCGCCACCGATACCGATTATATCAATACTATAATTGATAATAACCAACCTATGGCGGACGAGGTCTCCGACCGTCAAGTAATACTAGATAGAATTACCGAGATTGATAAACAAATAAGTAAGCTAGTAGACTTATATCAAATCGGCGGTATCGATTTTAACTCCATAAACGAAAAAATCGTATCACTTAACGAGGAGAAAGCCACTCTCGAGTTTAGCTTAGATAACGAGCCGATATCGACTCCGGCGCTTTCACTCGACGAGACTAAAGACATATTAACTACATTCTCCGAAGTAATAGACTCAGCTACTCCGGAGGAGTTAAGAGATTTAGTCCATAGTCTTATAGATGGTATCATAATAAACGGCGAGGATCTCGAGATCCATTGGAAATTTATCTAACGACTAACGGCCTTATTATTTTTTACATTTGATAAGGCTAGTTATAGTCTCCACGTGGGTAGAGGTTAAAACTAGCCATATCTACCTACACTTACATTATATATTATAACATAAAATAAAAATTTTTAAACTTTTTTAAAAAAATTGTAAAAAAGTGGTGAAAAACACTTGACATTATACGCCTAAAAGCGTATAATATAAGTACAAGGTTGAGGTAAGAGTACTAAAACCTGAGTACATAAACGGGAGGAGATGGTATGGAGAACATACAAAAAGCCTTGCAAGACTTGGCTAAAGCGGTTGAAAATAACGAAATCGTCGCAAGCGTAAGCGTTAAAATCACCCTTAAAAAGTCCAAGACTAACAAGGCAAAACCAAAAGCCGATAAATAATCGGTAAGGCTGAGCGGGCGGGTAACCGCCCCTCGTAAGTCCTATTTTACTATAAATTGTATAATATTGTCAACCAAATAGGAGGCTAAAAATGAAGATTGAAAAAAATAACAAAGTATATGAGGTAACGGAAAATGAGCGCGCGTGGACCTTAAATACAAAAGTCGGAGCCGTGTTCGTAAAATATAACGTATCTAAATCGGATTGTCCGACATTAGAAGATTTAAAAAATTTTGTAATTGAAAATTCAGTATTTTAAAATTGATTTTAGAGGAGGATTAAAATAATGAGTAACTACGAATTAGTACCTATGCCTGGATTAGAATTATTCAGAGAGGATTATAAGACAAATTTACAGTATTTACGAAATTTAAAGCGGATTACCCAAAAACAATTATCCGACCGCTCCGGAGTTAACCTCCGACTTATTCAGGACTACGAGCAAGGACATAAACCGATAAATAACGCTAAGGCTATTACGGTTTATCAACTCGCCGAGGCGCTCGACTGTACCGTTGGCGACCTTTTAGACAAATAAAAAAAGACCGAGGAGTTTTTTACGCTCCCCGGTCTTTTATCTTTATATTATTTAATTACCCTCTAAAACGTCGAAATTTAGCCGTAAATCGATTTTAAACGAATACTCGATAATTTCCTCACCTTTAACCGAAAAATCAAAAATAAAGCCGTTTTAGAGCCTTGTAGCATACTCGAGAGCTATCCACCCGATACCGCTTTTTAATTTACCCCAAGTATAACCATCGGCGAGCTTAGTATCGACTATCGTATATACGCCCGTAGGACATACCCCCACGACGCCGTATTTTTGCTTTCCTGGGCCTTTTCTTATGTTTAGGTTAGTAATACTCACCTTAACCGTAAAAGTCGTTTTTTGGGCGTTTAAACGCTTTTTAACGTCGTTACGGAAAGTATCCATAGAGTAGCCGAGTCCTAATTGTCGCCATAAATGCACCGGATCGCCGTGATTAGACGCTATTCCTCGAGCGTAACCCTCGCTATGACTTATAATATCCGTCATAGGATTGAGATTAAACTCGTCGCATAATTGAGCGAATAACTCGACCGCCGTATTATACGTACCTATCACCTGAGCTTTAGCCTTTTCTATGTTTGAGCAAGTAAACGACGCGCCTTTCGTGTATTTGATACAATCCGGCTCCGTCATTTCTACGCCGATATGGGTATTATTAGCGCCTCCGCCGGCGTGGATACCTCTATAATTCCACGGTAAGCATTGATAAACGGTCCCGTCCGATTGTAAAACGGCGTGGACGGCTACTTTTGCGGTCGCCTTATTCCACGTGTTTACGAATACCTCCGCGCGAGGTTGTGGACACCCTACACTATGTAACATTAACCCTCTAGGTCCGTTATCTTGAAACGCCTTATAATTCTTAGTCGGTTTATCGACGTTTTTCTTATAATACGGATTATTAACCGATAACGATTTAATAATCTTCATATAATCGCCCCCTAACTAGTATTATTCTTTTTTATCCTTTAGGTTTTTAAGTACCTCGTCCGCCTTAATCGCGTTTTTGGTAAACGAGTTATTTTTCCACCACGCCCACGTCGACGCACCAATCGTAAAGGCGAGAGAGATTAACTCAGTAATCTGCTCGTCAGAAATCGGAATGATACTATGACCGGTAGACGTTAAAATCTGATTTACCAACGCCAACGCTAAAACAATAGTTCTAATTACAGTATCTTTTTTAATCTTCATACTATCACCTATCCTTTAAAGTCCTAATTTTGCTAAAAGAAAGCCAACAACCGCGCTGACTATTACTACTAAAATAGTTTCTACGAGTTTATCCCATTTTTGCGCCGGCTTATTGGTTAAAGTTTTTACGTCTTTTTTTATCTCTTTAACGTCTGTTTCTACATTTTCCTCTCGAACGGCTAGCACTTTAACAGTACTAACCAAATCGTCGAGGTCGTCTTGTCGTTTTTCCATTTCGTCCAGGCGGTGAGTATTGGATTTAGCTCTATCCTCAACGACTGTTAAACGGTGTTCGTAGTCTATCATTTTTCAAACATTCCTTTTAAGTATTTTTAGTTTTTGTACCCCTCGATACGATATATCGAGAGATGGCGTTTTTCTTTATCCGTGAAACTAACGGCGGAGGTTATATTGTGAATTTCCGATAACGCTAACGTAAACGTGTTATTTGTAAACATTAACTTAGAACTCAAAAACTCCGTACCAACGTGAGCGCTAAGATATGTTACGACGACCGTATTTCCGCTCGTGTATATCTCGGTTTCGAATAAGTAACCGCTAGGATTTTTAAAAAATACTTTCAGTTTCTTATACCCGGAGATATTACAGTCGCCCGATTGTACTCCGGTAGCTCCTCCCTCGGGAATGTTCTCGGTCGCATTAAAAAGTTTTACCGCCGATAATGCCGATATATTACTCGCGTTTGTTGCGATTTCGGTCTCGTGTTCTGCGATAGTAGTCGTATGACTTTTGACCGTTGTATTTAACGTATCAAAATCTTTTTCGTGGTCCGCTATCGCCTTAGCGTTATTAGAGATATTAGTCGCGTTTGTAGCGATATTTCTAGCGTTATCGGTAACTACTCCGGCTATCGTCTCGAGGTCACCGTTAACCTGACTAAGCTCGTTATTTACGTTTTGGTAATTTTGTAATGCGTCCTCGGCGTTTTGCTCCGTATCCTTTACGGTCGTATTTAACTCGGTAATTTTATCATTCATTTTATCAACGTTTGATTGAATAATCGAAATCGAGGCGACGGAGGAGGATACTTTACTACTTGTCTCGGTAAACGTGGAATACGTATAACCAAGAGTAAGCGTATCGTTTTCCGGCTTTAGTAAATCTAACGTTTGTTTATTACACAACATAACCGAGTCGAAATTGTGAGGAGCGCTAAGTACGCGAATATAATCGCCAACCTTAAAGCTCTCGATCGAATGGTCTAATAAATGTAAGTCAATCGCGTTAAGCTCGATAGTAATACTTTGGTTAATCGACTCCTCGAGATACGTCTCAGCCTTACTCTTTAAGTTAGTAGCCTCGCTTACGTCGTCCCAGGTTACGACTCTAACGATACGACCATATAAAGCGACCGCCTCGTCATTTTGTACGTAATCCTTACCATCGTTAACACTTGTAATAGTGAGTTTTTTACCGGTTGTGAGTTCTGCGCCTAACGGAATAATTACGGTAGCAATACTATCCGCTTTTACCTTTTTGGTATAGTTTTTGAGATTGGAGCCGAACTCAATCGACTGAGAGGATACTTTCGTAAAATCCACCAAGTAATTAAGCGTCGGTATCTCCTCGGTATCGTCCTCGCCGTGAGTAATACTAAAATATCCACCGAGAGTACTCTCGCGGAGTCTTTTATTTAAGTTACTAAGAGTAGACTCATACGCCGTATTGCTACGAGCTATATATCCATTCGAATCGACGACCGTAATTTTCCCGATTTTAAACCGCTTAAATTCGTCTACCTGGGCGTTATGCTCCTCGATAAATCGTTTAAACAAGTCCTCAGGAGTTCCGGAAAAGTCAAAAGGACGGATAATAGAGTCTTGTAAAAAACCTAACTCGCCCTCGCACGTAATAACTTTATTATTCCAATAATCGGAGACGTCGTTAAGGATACGACCTCTAAACACGATTTTACCGGATTTATAGACTTTAATTACCGTTTTAAGTTTTACGAATTTATCGTAATAAAAATGGTCCGGGTATACCGCAAACGAAAACGAGCCGGATTTATTGGTTTCGAGCGTAACCAACCCTTTACTGATTTTATAGTCCTCGAGCGTACTATCGTAAATTAACATACCGTCGGCGAAAATTTTATACATTAAAGATCCGCCTCCTTATATGTAAAAGTTACGGAGCCGGTACCGCTTACTTTAATAATGTTACGGCCCGAATAAAGTTTTAAATCGGAAATTTTATAAGTACCGTCCGTTAACGATACTTGACCGTTATTAAACACAATATCCACTAAACCGGTAACCGCGATTTCCGGACTCAACGTTTTAGCGCCATTATTGGTTATTACAATCTCGACCGTTTGATTATCGACGTCAACTCTACGGACTATATCGTCAATCGAATAACGCCACGGCTCACAAACGGCCTCGATTGAAAACTCGGCGTAAGGTAATAGGTTTTTCGGCTCAATGACCGATACACGACCTAAAAAATAATGGTCCGAGTCGTCAGGCTCGATTATCTTTACTTTTTTACCGTGTAATTTATTGGTAATTTCTCGTAAAATACGATTTCGCTCGGCAAACGTTCCCTCAGCGAGTAGGAACGACGCGGAGACGGTACGGTCGTTATACGTGACCTCTCCGGTCAAAGACTCGGATAAGTCTAACGTACCGCTCATACCGTCTATACTTACGTATCTCGTTTTAGCCTGAGGAGGAGTTATCGACTTAGCGGTAAGAATGAGACGCCATTCGAGAAACGTATTAAATTTATCGATTATAAACGCTCTTTCCATATTTTAAACTCCTCTCCCTTTTAATAACTGTAACGACGCGAGACCGGCGTCGATTTGACCGATAGTTTCTCCAACCAACACACCCGAATCGAGTACTATCTGAGTCTTATTCTCTAATTTAGTTAAGATACTATCAAGTCTCGCGAGTATGCTAGTATCCGCCGAAACGGATCCGCTAAAAGTCGTATCGATTTGTCTACGAATTGTAGCGCCGTTTATAGCTTTCGCCTCGTTTAAGATACCGTCGCCGAGTTCGTCCACCGCGTCGACCGGACTTTCATTATCGGTAATACCTACCGCGATACCCTCGGATATAAACTTACCGACTTCGTCTCTCATAATCGCCGATGGCGAATGAATACCGAAAAACGATTTAAGAGCGCCGAGGATTTGATCCCCGAAACCTTTAATCTTATCGATAACCCAACTAGCCATGTCGGAGATACCATTCCACAAGCCACGGATTAAGTTTTTACCGACGTCCTTTACCTGAGATAAACCGTTTCCTAAACTACTTACTATCGTTTTAATAATCTCGGGCAACTGTTTTACAAGTTCAACAATGATTTGAGGTATCGCCTTGACAATCCCCATGAACAATAAGAAAGCACCATTTATTAAATCCGGTAATCTCGATAAGAGCGTCGTTACAATAGTACTAACGATATTCGGGATATCATTTACGAGTATCGAAATTATAGTCGGTATCGCCTGGATTATCCCCATAAATAATTGAATAGCGCCTTGAACTAACTGAGGTAATGCACCAAGTAAACCGTCAATTATCGTATTGATAATAGTCGGTAACGCCTCGATTAAAGCGTTTATGATAACCGGTATCGCCTCGAGAATCGCCATAAATAACAGAATAGCACCCTCGATTAACTGAGGAATTGCCGTCGTCAACTTGCTGATTATCGTATTGATAATGGTAGGTAATGCCTTAATCAATGCGTCAATTATGACCGGTATCGCGTCCACGATTGCCATAAGTAACTGAATAGCACCTTGTAACAACATAGGTAACGCGGTAAGTAACCCGTCGATAATTGTACTAACGATGGTAGGTATAGCCTCAATTAAGGCGACGATAATAGTCGGGATAGCCTCAATAATCGCCATAAGAAATTGAATAGCGCCTTGTATTAACTGAGGTATAGCGGTTATCAAACTGTCGATAATAGTCGTTACGATAGTAGGTAACGCCATTAACAAAGGCGGTAAGACTTGCGGTATCGCGTCCACTATTGCCAATAATAATTGAACGGCTCCTTGTACGAGTAATGGAATACCCGTCACGAGCGAGTCAACTAACTTTGGAATTAAATCGACTATCGCGCTTACTATATTCGGTATAGCTGACGTTACACCGTTTAATAATGCTGAGATTATCTCTATCCCGACGTTTAAAAGGTCTGGTATTTTACCGACAAGCGTAGTTACTAGCGTCGTAATTAAATCCATAGCTACCCGAACGAAACTAGGCGCTATCGTAGCGATAACGCCGATTAACTCGGATAATACGCCGGATATTACGTCGGCTATATCTTCGGACATATTGTCGATAGTCTGAATAAATCCCTCTAAACCTCCGCCCGAGTTATTAAGCTCGGTAACGAACGTATTTAATAAGTCCGTACCGTTATCCGTTAACATTTGTAATTCGGGTAAGAGTACCGAGCCGAGCGAATTTTTAGCCGATCCGGCGCTACCTTTCAGCCGTTGGATACTATCGTCAAACGAGCCTAACGCCGATAATGCGTCCTCGGATAAGACCGCTCCGACGTTATGAGCCTCGTCCGCTAAACCTTTTATGGTTTCGGAG
>JAEIGA010017061.1_pt1 | contig 11053 bp, 8 predicted proteins | sample 9270691 | NCBI WGS metagenome assembly JAEIGA01 (sample SAMN17057246, study PRJNA624740) | gut metagenome | biome: biome; isolation source: fecal sample | host: Bos grunniens | place: China: Xizang | collected 2019 | reverse complement strand
GAAGGAACATTCAAACAGATAAAAGTACCGCGTGATGATGGTACAGGACTTGCCGATTATCTGATGAACAGCATATATATAAAAGCTATGGATATAGATGCGGCAAACCGTAAATGGATAGGTACATTGGATAACGGTATATTTCTTATAAGTGAGGATGGTTTGGAAACAATTCATCATTTCACAACAGAAAATTCCCCACTACCATCAAACTGTATTGAAAGTATTGCTGTAAACCACAAGACGGGAGAGGTATTCATAGGTACAGACAAAGGAATGGCAAGCTATAAAAGTGACGCTACAAGAGCCGAAGAAAAACTTGACAGAAAAACAGTATATGCATATCCCAACCCTGTCAGATCAAATTATAACGGAAACATTGCCATTACAGGATTAACCGAAGCATGCAATGTGAAAATTGTAGACGGGGCAGGATATACAGTAAATGAAGGAACTTCAAACGGTGGTACATATATATGGAACGGAAGAAACCATAAAGGCGAAAAAGTATCAAGCGGTGTATACAATGTACTGTTATATGATGCAGAAGTTAAAGAGGGAGAAGTCACTAAAATTCTAATAACAAGATAACGCATTAAAAGCAGCCTCTTACGGCTGCTTTTAATGTATATATACATATATTACCGTCGCGCATTATATAATGTCTTAAAAACGGTTTTATGAATATATGACAATATAAAAAAATCAATTACTCAAAGTTATTACAGTAATTTCAGGATCAGCTCCAAAACGGGCAAAGAAACCTACAGTCCCTACACCGTCATTTATATATAATTTTCCATTTTTACGCTCATATACCCCACTCCATTCGTCATACATGAAAGCTGCAGGAGAGAGTATGAATCCAAACAATTCATATTTAAACTGCATGGCATGTATATGACCAGATAACGTCAAATCACTGTAACCATTATCACACAGTTCATACCACAGTTGTGGAAGATGCGATATGGTTATATTGAATACAGAATCGTCAATGGCTGAATATATATGTGAAACATCGTAATCCTTGATATTATCCATATTATGTTTGAATTTCAATAATTTGTCGGTATAGTCTATACCTGTTATTGCTATAGAATCATTATCACGATATACGAATGACGTACTGTCACGTAATACAATCCATCCAATAGTGTTTAATTTCTCTTCTACGAGCTTTTTATTGATGTGACGTGGAGTTGTCACACTATCCTTGAGATAAGCTCCTGTATCGTGGTTTCCAAGTACAGCCAAAGTTCCTTCTTTACCTTTCATAAATGAAAGTTTCTCAAGAATAGGTTTGGTGAGTTCCGAATGATGGAGATTTACAAGATCACCACCAAAAAGCAATATGTCAGCTTCTGTATCATATATTTTTTCAGCCAACCTTTCAAGTTCATGTTCAGGATTGTACATTGATCCTACATGTATATCAGATATGAAAGCTATGCGATATCCATTGAATGAAGAAGGAAGGTTTTCAAACGAAAGTTCCACTTCGTTTATTCTATAAGATGTACGTGTGACAAATATTCCATATGTAAGCATAATAAATGCAATAAAGCTCACTACTCTACCCCAATAGAGCCATATTTTTTTTCGTGACGGCAGCCAGAAAATATATAGTATAAGACGACACAGTGTAAGTGTTATAAAAACGGTCAGCAGCACCATTGATATCTTCATCATCAATGTTCCATTATTCTCATTATTGAAAATAAACATGAACAGAGGAACAGATAAAGGAATTATGTTTGCTGTTATCACAACTGTGGCAAACGTTCTTGAAATAGATTTTCTTACCTTATATTTCAGAAGTCTCCTATATGCAAAAAAATCCAGCATAGCCAATATCAAGGCAAACGCTATTGTTATATACTTGAGCATAGTACAATAATATTTTTGGAACAAAAATATATAAAGCATACTTGAATACAAAAATATTGCATAGATGTTTTCTCCACATTTTCAACCATGTTTATATTATATATATCCTTTTTAAAAATTAAAAAAAATCAAAAACAACAATAATCCCGGTTTATAGTGTAGAGAAAAATAATGGATAAAATTTGTGTTTTAAGTTATAAGTTATAGAACCATACTTATCAATAATTTTTTAACAACTCAAAGTATTGATAATGAATTATTGAATATGTTTTTTCAACAATTTAAAAATAATGGTTATCTTAATAAAAAATAGTTTTTCAACATGTTCAAAACTGTTGAAATCCATTTGAAAAATAAACATAAAAAAGTGGCAAAATAATTTGGTGTTTTAATAATATTTCCGGCTTAATTATTGATGTGGAAAAGCAAAATTTTAATGCCATTTTTTTTATACTTTTTATCAAGTTGTTTTCAACACACTATCAACAATGTTGTCAACATTATAACTTCAAGTTTCTATACAAAATTACTGTTTAATGGCTTTATATTATAAAAAATATAGCCTATGTTGTAAACACAGGCTATATCCACATTATGTTATTTCGTTCAATAACTTTTACTTGAGCTTTGCAAGTGCCTCTTTTATTCTGCGTATAGCTTCGATAATGTTCTCGTCGCTTGTTGCGTAACTCATTCTGAAACATTCAGGAGCACCGAATGATGTACCGCCTACTGCAGCTACGTGAGCCTCGGTCAAAAGGTACATTGCAAGGTCATCGCTGTTGTTGATAACTGTTCCATTGTAGCTCTTTCCGTAGAATGAACTGCATTTTGGGAACAGGTAGAATGCACCTTCCGGTACGTTTACCTCAAGCCCTGGAATCTCTTTGGCAAGCTTTACAATGAGGTCACGACGACGCTGGAATGCCTTACGCATCTCCTCTACCGGCTCCTGTGAGCCTGTATAAGCCTCTAATGAAGCCATCTGTGATACAGAGCAAGGTCCGCTGGTATATTGTCCCTGAAGCTTGTTACATCCTTTCACAATCCATTCTGCCGCAGCAAGGTAACCAATACGCCAACCTGTCATGGCATATGCCTTTGAAACACCATTGATAATAATTACTCGTTCTCTTATTTCCTCGAATTGAGCAATACTTTCGTGTTTACCTACATAGCTTATATGCTCGTAAATCTCGTCAGCAACAACATATACCTGTGGATATTTTACAAGTACGTCTGCAAGTTCTTTAAGCTCATCTTTTGTATAGACCGAACCAGTAGGGTTTGATGGTGAACAAAGGATAAGCATTTTTGTCTTTGGAGTGATAGCAGCCTCAAGCTGTGCACCTGTAATCTTGAAGTTCTGCTCAATACCTGCACTTACTATAACAGGAGTACCGTCAGCAAGCTTTACCATGTCTGGGTAACTTACCCAATATGGAGCAGGAACAATTACCTCGTCACCTGGGTTTACAAGCGCCATGATAGCGTTGCATACCGCCTGTTTTGCTCCGTTTGATACAGAAATCTGTGTCTCCTTGAATTCCAGTCCATTCTCATTTTTAAGTTTCTCAACAATTGCTTTACGCAATGAAGGATAACCTGGAACCGGTGAATAACGTGACCAGTTATCGTCAATAGCTTGTTTTGCAGCTTCTTTGATTGTATCGGGAGTATTGAAATCAGGTTCTCCGACACTCATATTAATAACATCTACGCCTTGTGCTTTCAACTCCTGGCTTTTTTGTGACATAGCCAATGTTGCCGATGGCGCCAATCGGTTTACGCGATCTGATAATTGGTTCATATTAGGTATTATTTTTTAATGTTTCTTGAAATTCAAAGTGTGTCCCATTCTCTCTGCTTTAGTATGCAGGTAACGTGAGTTATAACTATTGGGTTCAATCTCTATACTTATATTTTCTGTTATAGTCAATCCGTAGCTTTCGAGTCCTATTCTCTTTACAGGATTATTTGTAATAAGACGCATCTTATGGACACCTATCTTGCGAAGAATTTCAGCACCTACTCCATAATCTCTCTCGTCGGCTTTGAAACCAAGGCAAAGGTTGGCATCAACAGTGTCCATACCCTCTTCCTGCAATTTATATGCACGCATCTTGTTCATAAGTCCTATACCGCGTCCTTCCTGGTTAAGATATACAATAACACCTTTTCCTGTCTTTTCAATAAGTTTCATTGCTTCATGCAGCTGTGCACCACAATCGCAACGTTGAGAACCTAATATATCTCCAGTCATGCATGATGAGTGTACTCGCACAATTACAGGTTCATCTTCGCTCCACTCGCCTTTGATAAGTGCAATATGTTCTAGACCGTTAGACTTCTGACGGAACGGTATGAGGCGGAAATGGCCATGTTCTGTAGGCATATCAACCTCTTCTCCTTTTTCTACGAGCGATTCCAATCTGAGTCTATACTCGATAAGGTCCTTGATTGATATTATCTTCAACCCGTACTCTTTTGCTATTTCAACGAGTTGTGGCAGACGTGCCATAGTGCCGTCTTCGTTCATGATCTCAATTAGTGCAGCTGCCGGGTAAAGACCAGCAAGGCGTGCAAGGTCAATACTTGCCTCGGTGTGTCCTGCACGACGCAATACTCCATTATCTTGAGCATATAGCGGATTGATATGTCCTGGGCGTGCAAATGTCTCAGGTTTACTTGTAGGATCAGCAAGTGCCTTTATAGTAGCAGCTCTGTCTGCTGTAGAGACACCAGTAGTGCAACCCTCAACCTTGTCTACTGTAACAGTGAACGGTGTTCCGAGCAGGCTTGTGTTTGAACTTACCTGTGGTTCAAGCTGAAGCTCCTTGCAACGTGAAAGGGTGATAGGTGCGCACAACACTCCCCTACCGTTCTTCAACATGAAATTTACAGTTTCAGGAGTAATCTTTTCGGCAGCAATTATAAAATCACCCTCATTCTCTCTGTCCTCGTCATCTACAACGATTACAATCTTTCCTTCTCTTAAATCATCGAGAGCCTCTTCAATAGTATTTAATTTAAAATTTTCCATTATAGTTATATGAGTTTTTTCACTTTAAGTGTATTAATAATGCTTTTTATAGTAGTCTCTATCTTTATAAAATTTTTAAATAGTCGCATTCTGAAAACAATAGCACGAAGATATATAATTATTCCTAATGGAAAAACAACGATTGACAATATATTTAACCATATTTTTTTGAATGGTGATGATATTGCATTTATTGATAATACCGGGAATTCATTAAGTGCTATAATAACATTTTTTTCCTTACTGTTTCCGAGTATGTCTATAATCTCCTCGAATTTCTTGTTTATATCTACAATAGTGTTACGGTTATTGTTAAAGAAAACACTTCTTATACTTGGCAATTTATTAAACCTATTCTCTTTATTGTATTTTTGTATTTCATTATAAAGTTCTTCAAGTGTGCGTGCACAATTTATATAATCAGGATCATCTATGATAACCTCTTTTATTGTAACGTTTCTCTTTTCGGGTATGGCGAACAACATTCTGAAGAATGCTTTTATTGAATCGCTATTGAATATTCCAGAATCTTTGTTTGCATGATATGTAAAGAATGCTCCTAACGGCGCAAGTACCATTGTGCTTAGCCATGCGCCATACCAGGCATACCATTCACCTTCACGGGCCATTTTTGCTCCAGATGTAGTGAATATGTAATACAGAATAAATGTTGCTACCGATATGAGTACCGGATAACCAAGACCACCTTTGCGAACTATAGCGCCAAGTGGTGCACCTATGAAAAAGAATACCAGACAACCGAGTGAAAGCGTGAACTTCTCCCACCACGATATCTTATGTCTGTTAAGGTCCTTATCAAGCGAGCGCATGATATTGCCCTTTATCTCGTAATCTATTTTCAGTTGCTTGATTTTATTGAACTGTGAACGTTTCCAATTCAGTTTTGATTGCTTTGTTGCAATATTGAATACACTGTCAACATTTATATTGAACATTTTTTCCCTTGTCATTTTTGTAGTGTCTTGGGAATTGAAGTTCACTTGTCCTTTATATGTAGTTCTCAATACACTTCTCCAATTCTGCTCTCCTACGCTGTCATTTGCATGCCTTATAGAATCTATATCTTTTGTAAGTTCCTTTATATTCTTGCTTGCCGCATTCGATTTAATGAATGCAGCATCTTTCATCTCAAATCCGCCATCAATTTTTATAAGTACCTCTTTTCGGGAGAATGTCTCACGCCTGTATGGTCTGTTCTGTTTTTTTGTCTGCTGGTCGGTGAGGTTCGAGAACTGTTCACCTGAGTACAATGCCATAACCATAAGTTTGTTGTCACTTGTACTTATGATTTCAGCCGAATCTGAAACAAGAATATTAGCTTTGTCAAAGCCTGATGACATGTCATATATTACAACATTATGGAGTGTTCCGGTCTCTTTATCCTTGTGTTCAACATATATGTTATATCCTTCAATTTTGTCGTAGAATATTTTTTCAGGTATCTCGCTCTCAGGTGATGACTGTTTTATCGAGTACATCATTGTATATAGCCTCATTTGTGCATACGGGCTGACAACATTCTGGAAATAGAATGATATTCCGCAAAGCAATGTACAACAGATCATTAACGGAACCATAATACGCAACAGAGGAATTCCGGCAGCTTTCATGGCAAGCAATTCAAGCTTTTCACCAAAGTTACCGAATGTCATCAGTGCTGCAAGAAGTATGGCCAATGGGAGCGATTGGGAAACAAGTGTAATTGATCCGTATGCAAAGAATTTTGCCATGACGGATATGTCAAGACCTTTTTCAACGAAGTCATCCACCCACATCCATAGAAGTTGCATCAAAAAGATGAAAAGGCAGATAAAGAAAGTACCTAACAGATTACTTAAAAAGGTCTTTATTATGAAAAGATCCATCTTTTTTATATGTAATCGCGGTATTTTCATGTAATAGCTGGCTACTGTAGTTATAAATATAATTAAACAGAAAAACTACGCGTAGCTTTTCTGTTTACAAAGTTAGTATAAAAGGTTGATTAAATATAAGAACATATTAAAAAAACTGTATCACATGCCCGATTGACGGCGTAAATTTTCGATTTGCGAATCCCATAGATCCTTTTGCTCCTCCACTTCATTCTTGTCGGCAAAATCGGTTATCTCAAGCGTGTGTTCTCTTGTGAGTTCGTTATATGCGATTCTCATTTCAAAATAGGTATTTTGACTTTCGTCTTCCCATCTGAACTTTACATATACACCATTTCTTTGTGCTACAAGGTGAGCTGTTCTCTTTTCGGTTTTACCCCAATAGAATGTAAATGTACGGTCAATGTTTTCTACTTTATCGGCGAACCATGGTGAGAGTCCTGCCGATGTTCCGATGTAATTCCATATCATGGAAGCACTACCTTTCAGAGGATATTCAATATAAATTTTTTCTTTGCTCATCATAAAAAATATGAATGGGTAAGTATAAGTTGTTGTATATCATTCGCAAGATAAAAATTATTATTTAAAATTAAAAGAACAATGTGCGTTTTTTTATCTTTTTAAACACAATTTTATCAAATAATAGAACAAATTATAGCCTTTAATAGTTCTTTTAAAATATTTTTTTGATGAAAAATGGCAAAAAGTTTGCTACATTCAAATTATAAATATATCTTTGCACCGCAAAAATGCAATGGCGAGATAGCTCAGCTGGTTAGAGCGCATGATTCATAATCATGAGGTCCCCGGTTCAATCCCGGGTCTCGCTACACGAGAATAGTAGAAAGTTTAAAAATTTTCTACTATTTTTTTTACATAAAAAATTAAATAACATACATTTGTATAATTATTAATTAATTAACAAATAGTATGAAAGCGTTTAGTAAATTTTTTTCACTCTTATTCTTAGTATCACTTATTGGTTTAGTGTTCATATCTTGTGATTTTGAAGATTTTAATACCGAATCAAATGCAACAGTTAAAGTTAAAAGTGTTCAAACAACCAGTACTACGGGCGGAAAATGTACTGTTAAGGTTACAGTGGCCGTATCAAATCTGGCAGATGGTGAAACTGTCAAGATGGTAGGCGCAAAGGTTGGTACTGTTAAATCCAATCCTACTTTGCGTAATTCACGCAGTGGTGTAAAATCTGCAACAATGAGTTTTTACCTTCATCATAATCAAAAGTATTATATTACTCCTTTCTTTAAAACTAATTTTACAGATGGAGAAATTGAGGGTTCTGTAAAGAGTTATAGAACAGAATAAAATTATTTTAATGCCCAACATGGGCTGTTTGATTTAGAAATAATGAAGAAAAAACATATAGTATCTGCGATTATAGGTTTTATTGTTGGAGTGTTAATAGTTACTGTACTATTACGTCGATAATACGACAATTATGTTAAAGATTTAATAGCCAAGCTATAATATAAATATGATTGCCACCTGCATAGGTGGCAATCGTTGTAATCATATCGGTCAAATAAAAAGTATCAACCACCAATATAATGGCAAAATCCAACCTATCCTTCTTACGGAAAATTGGAATTGTTTAACGAAACCACTTTTTTTATTTTATCAAATTGAAAAGAAACCCGCCATTGATATCAATGACGGGCAATTCTATTTGTTCTGAAATTATGTATAACTGACTTTATTTGGTAAACTCTACAATATTTGCTGTAGCACTGTATGTAACTCTCATATATATAGGAGTTACCATTTTTATAGTTGAATGGGTTGTAATGTTAGTCAAAGTCTGTGCACCTGTAAGCTTTGCATTCTTAGACATTTCGCTAATTGCATTGTTGCGAAGTGATTTTCTGCTAAGTCCACCTATACCAAAAATATAAGTAGATGATGATTCTCCATATGCTTGACCTACTACCTTAAAATTGTTTTCAGACAATATTACTTTTGTCTCTGTAATATTGTTGGAGTTAGTTGATTTAACGGCACAACTGCTTAAACATAGTACTGCTAATGATACAGTAAAAATTTTAAATAACTTTTTCATAGCTTTAATTGTGTGCTTCAAGCTTAGGAACACGTTTGATATTTAACAAGTAATAGATGCGAAAAGAAAATGTGAGCTTGAAAATCAGCCTTATAAGCAGTCTGAAACCATTTTCTTTAAAAAGATATTTCAGTCACAAAAATAGAAAAAATTTAATTACAATATTTAAAAAGGTAATAATTTTATAAAAAACATTCTTTTTGTCTTTATTTGCAAAATCAATGTGCCTCTAACCAATTGTTTCCCCAGCCGTAGTCGGCAATAAGCGGAACACTCATGGCAAATGCATTCTGCATCTCTTCTATCACAAGTTTCTGCATTGCGTCGCGTTCTGTTGGTACAATGTTGAAATTCAATTCGTCGTGCACCTGCAGAATCATTGTAGAACGCATGTTTTCGGCTTTCATCCTTCGGTAAATGTTTATCATGGCAACCTTTATAATGTCGGCTGCACTACCCTGTATGGGCGCATTTACGGCATTTCGCTCGGCATATCCGCGTACAACTGCGTTGTGTGAATTTATGTCTGGCAGGTAACGTTTGCGGTGGAATATGGTCTCTACATATCCGTTTGCCTTTGCTTCCTGCTTGCATTTCTCTATGTATTCATACACGCCTTTGTATGTCTCGAAATAGTTCTCAATAAGCTCTTTTGCTTCGCGGCGGTCAACATTCATTCGCTCTGCAAGTCCGAACACGGATATTCCGTAAATGATACCAAAATTGGCTGTCTTTGCTTTTCTGCGTTCGTCTTTTGTAACCTCTTCAATAGGTTTCTTGTATATCTTGGCTGCTGTGGCTGCATGGATATCATATCCGCTACGGAAGTCATCAATCATGTTCTTGTCACCGCTCAGGTGTGCCATTATGCGTAGCTCAATCTGTGAGTAGTCGGCAGAGAGGAACAGACATCCGTCGTCCGGAACAAAAGCCTTGCGTACCTCTTTGCCGTCCTCATCGCGTATAGGTATGTTCTGCAGGTTTGGGTTGCTTGAACTCAGTCGTCCAGTGGCTGTCACAGTCTGGTTATACGATGTGTGTATCTTTCCGCTTCGTGGGCTTACAAGAGAGGGCAGGGCATCGATGTATGTACTCAATAGTTTCTTTAATCCTCGGTATTGTAGAATACTTTTTACAATAGGGTGGCGATTCTGTAACTGCGCAAGTACATCTTCCGATGTCACATACTGTCCTGTCTTTGTCTTTTTGGGTTTGTCTACTATCTTGAGTTTTCCAAAGAGTATATCACCTACCTGGCGTGGAGATGCAATGTTGAACGGTTCGCCGGCGAGTGAATATATCTCCTGTTCAATATCGGCAAGTCGCTTGCCGAATAGGGTAGAGGTTTCCTTCAAAGCGGCAGTGTCTATTCGTGCTCCGTTGCGTTCCATGTATGCAAGCACCGGAACAAGCGGCATCTCTATATTATAGAATAGTTCTTCGAGTCCTTCTTTTTTTATTTCTCCTTCTAGTATATTTTTTAGTTTAAATGTAACATCGGCATCTTCACATGCATAGTCGCATACTTTATCAACGGGGACATCACGCATGTTCTTCTGGTTTTTTCCTTTCTCGCCAATGAGTTCTTCAATTTTTATTGTTTCGTAATTCAGATAAATTTCGGCAAGGTAATCCATTCCATGATATAGCTCAGGTTGCAGAATGTAATGGGCAATCATGGTGTCAAAAAGTTTTCCTTTTACTTCTATTCCGTAGTTGGCAAGAATGGTAATATCATATTTTATATTTTGTCCGACCTTCTCTATCTCTTCGTTTTCGAAAATTTCTTTCATCAGTTCAAGTCGGGTAGTGGCTCTTTCTCTTTCGGCAGGCATCGGTATGTAAAATGCTTCTCCTTCATTAAAAGAGAGACTCAAGCCTACAATTTCTGCATCAAGTGCGTTGGTACTTGTTGTTTCGGTGTCAAAGCACACTGTTTTGTGTTTTTTTACAACAGTAACTAAATTGCATATATCTTCTTCTGTTTCAATGAGTTTATAGCTGTGTACTATGTCTTTTAAGCTCAAATGGCTCGATTTTTTTTCTTCGTCCGTATCTTCGCCCGCAAAAAAGTCAAAGAGAGAGCCTTGGATTGCTCCGTCTTGTGCAGTTTTTTTTGCAGCATTTGTTGCCGGCTGTTTT
>JAEIGA010017060.1_pt1 | contig 11054 bp, 14 predicted proteins | sample 9270691 | NCBI WGS metagenome assembly JAEIGA01 (sample SAMN17057246, study PRJNA624740) | gut metagenome | biome: biome; isolation source: fecal sample | host: Bos grunniens | place: China: Xizang | collected 2019 | reverse complement strand
TAGGGATCCCGATCTCAGCATCGAAGTTATTGAGGATGGTCTGCATGTCCTGAAGCTGCAGCGTAGTGATATATTTTTCCTTAACATTTCCAAAATCAAGAAACTGAAAAGGGCTGTCCTTGTCAGTCGGATCGTTTGTGAGCTTGAGATCATAAACAACAAAAGGCTCACCGGAGTTAACTTTATCCATTATCTTCTTAATGGCATTACCGGCGATCTTGTTACGGGCTCCCAGGATCCAGCTGAATTTGGAGTTTATAAGGCTCATATTAATGGCATTATCGAGAAGTGACAACTTCTCAGCATAATATGAGATTATGTCCCATATGCCGACAAAATCAGGCGTGAGCTTTAAGATCTGGCACTCTTTTCCTATTTCAAGCTTGAGACCGCCTCCCATCTGCTCAGTTATAAGGGGATTGTTTACAAGTGCATACCGGGGCTGATAATACCAGTCCCTCTCCGATAATGTGCAAGGCTGGAAGGTTTTACCCATTACCACATTATCAAATATGCACGTATATCCCTGAGCAAATATACAATAATAGAAAAAGTCCTTAATGGTTCCTTCCCAGTCTTCCGGAAATTCTTCCGTAATGATTGCGGAAACCGCTCTCTGAAAGAGAGCTCTTTCCCAGAACCAAAAGGACCTGTTATTGATATTCTTAACAGATGAGGGGAAGATTGTGCCTTCTATGAGATTTAAGTTTTCATAGTTAAAAGGTATATAGTGGCTCATATCTCTCCTTATATGGGCCCTCAGGGACTTCCCAAGGGCCCTTATTAAGATTATCAGCTAACTGTTACAACACATGTATCAGTGTAAACAACTCCGCCTACAGTGATGGATGCGGTGATGATCGCAGTTCCGGGATCAACACCGGTTACAACTCCGCCACTGGTTACGGTAGCAACATCTGTATCAGAGCTTGACCAGTTTACAGTCTCACCTGCAGGTACGGTGGTTGCGGTAAGGGTCTCGGTAGCTCCATCAGCGATGGTGGTAGAGGACTTGTTAAGGCTAATTGATACATCATCCATGATATAAAGGATGGTATTCTCGGTAGGATCGTTGATAGCTGACTTCTGGAAATGGTTCCAAACATTTCTGTAAAGCTTTCTTGCTTCCAGAGGAGTAGAATTAGCGGAATTAAGTTTCCAGTTGGTCATCATTCCGTCACGGTCATAGAGCATACCGACAACATAAGGAATGGAAACATTAGATCCCTGCTTCTGGGTTCCGTCCGAAGGATCATAATAAGCAGGAGTTACATTGACTGCAGCTCTTGAAAGCTCGGACTGCCAGTAAGTGATAGGCTCATACTGTCTGTCAATGTTAAGGAAATTAGGATTAAAGATCTCAGGAAGTACAAGAGCCTCAGCCTTGCGGAAAAGAGGACTGTACAACATAAGTCTCTGATCGGCTCTGGGAGTATGTCTTAAGATCGAGTAAGATACACCGTCAATAACCTTGGTAGCTGCGTAATGTCTCTGTACGGATCTGTCAGCCATGAAATCAGAATCCTCTTTGATTGTAGCAACCATGAAAGCGAGGAAATCCTTGAGGTAGGTGCTTTTGAGCTGTGCAGAAGTGTATGCAGTGCCATAGAAATCGTTAAATTCCTTGGTAAGGTTCTTAACGGATCCGGGCATCTGTCCGCCCATGTCATAGGTCATGCCGATCTTATTAAGAAGGGTAATTCTGTTAAATGCTTCTCTCTGTTGCTCGATGTCGTTAGCATGCTCCTGAAGATATCCGGCAACGAAACGTGCAAACTCAGCCTCAGATCTGAAAGCGGTCTGAACCTGTACCTCATACATGGTAATGCAGTCATCCCATACAGATGAACCTGCAAAATTAACCTCATAAGGCATTGCCTGGTTCTGCTCCCACATGGACTTTGTAGACTGAGGATCTCCATTTCCGTCAGGGTTCTGGCCTGCAGTAAATCCCTGTGCATGGTTGGTGAAAAGCTGGGTATTAAATGCACCGGATGCAAGGGGATCCTTTGAGAAATAGGAAATCTTTCTCATACGATCAGAGAAAAGATCACCGTCTGCATCCATGATCGCAAGCTTAGCTGTATAAGGTCTGGATGCTATGATAAGCCTGTTAAGCACAAGGCTTACAGCATTGTAAGTATTCTCCATACCGGTAGCAAGTACGGTCTCGCCTACTGATACAAAGTTTGATGTGTTGACATTTGCAAGGGCGCTCTGGCCTGTTGCCTGTCTTGCGATTGCCGTAAGAAGTACGTGGCAATCCTGAGGTGTAAGTGCTCTAGCCATATTTTTCTCCTTTACATAAATGATGCGAACGTTTCAGCCAGATGTTTCTCCATGTCTGCGCTTTTATCTTCCGGCTGTGAGCTCGATCTGTTTGCTTCCTGGGCAGCTTTAAGATCTGCCTGGGACTTTTCATAAAGTGCTTTATAATCAACTGCCTCCTCAGGTTTATCCTCAGGTTCCTTCTCCGGTGCCTTATTTTCTTCGGGCTCAGGGCCTGCAGTTTTGGGCGGGGTCTTTGCCGCTGCATCTTCCTTCGGTTCCTCGGTCTTTTGAGTTTCTGCCGTCTCAGACAGTGATATTAACTCTTTTACATTTGCAGGGGTATAACCTGCCTTTGCTAATACAATAAGATCTTTTAATGATACGCCCATATTCAACCTCCTTAATGGTTAATTATCCAGCTTATCAATAAGCTGGGTTAATGCTACAGTATTATTGTTTATTGCTTCTGTGACCTTGTTAATTTCTTCTCTGTGTACTTCATCCTGTCTGTTCATCTTCCAGAACATTGCCCGGCTACTACGATCGGGAATCCTACGGTACTGATTGCCTGCAAAATTACATTGATCTCCATTTTAATATCCTCCCAAAGAAAAATAAACAAGGTTGGCAGGGAGCGTTCCGGCTAGTCAAGCCAGCACCTGAGGGCATCCGCCCTCTGACTTTGGGCGTATCACTCCCTGCACCTTATTTATAACATAACAGATGATATATATCAATAGTTATTCCATATAGAAACCGCCATTGACATATCCATTAACAACTGTCTGCTCAGTTCCGTCACCCGGGATCGGGATTGATGCATTATCGCATTTGATATATCCGGGAAGTGTTCCAAGCCTTGCATTATCAAAATATGGCATTCCCTGCTCTTTTCTGAAAACTTCGAGCTCATCAATACTGTTTATGCCATGCAGAGGACACTGAAAATGCAGATCAATAGCAACATTAGGATTATGTATGAGTGCTAAAGGTGAGCTGTTTGCACCGACAACCATATTATCAACAGATAATGATCTTGCGATCCCAAGAACGCCCTGTGCGACTCCAACAGGATTTTGTGCACCGACACTGCCTGCAGTGCTCAGAATACCGGAAGCAACTCCAAGGCCGTCATATGATGAGCCGACAACAGGAACCTTTGCAGCAACATTTCCGGAAAAACTCTGGATCTGTCCGTTTCCCATAGGTGAAGCTGTAGACAGATAATAAACAACATCGCCTGTGATGATGTCAAGATATACATCAATGGAAACCCCGACAGCACTTATTTTATACAGATCATAAGTTAGAGGACAGACACCAACACCGGGCAAATATATCGTAGTTGTCATATATTTATTTGACTGGATGTATGTGCCATTATAACCAACATTTGGAATTGTACAGTAAAATCTGTTGTGCCATGTTCTTTTTGTAAGCATAGCCATATTACCGACACCGAGATCCTGATTGCCTGCATATACCGGAATTGAAACAGCACCTGCCTGAGATGCAAGCCAGCCAAAATCAAAAGGAAGCCATGAACATGATACAACAGCATCAAAACATCCGTTAAACTGATTACGGATGTTTGTGATAAAGTTGGGATCGAATATTGCACCCACAATGCTTGAAAGGCCGGCAGCATTGGTTATGTAGTAAGCAGGAGCTCCTCCGTTTCCGTTTGATATTGCATTAGCCATTGCGATCAGGTAAACTCCGGTACTTGATGCAGTCCATCCTGGGCTTGCTTCTGCTGTCTGATTTGTCACAAGGGTTGTCGGACCGTTCCTTGGATCATCTTTATATATGAAGTCCCCCGGAGCTGCAGAGGCATAAACTACATAACCTGTATATGCTGCGATCTGATCCTTAAAAGTTGCAAGATGATCCAGATTGCAGATGAGCTCAGATCTGTGGCCGTCGAGATTTTTTACATCAGCAAAATAATAATTACCGAAAGCTCTGACATAATTAATTTGAAAATCAAGAGTGTTGAGCTCGAATACAGGACTCTTTATATCACAGGAATCCTTAAGTCTCACATTATCAATCGTCTGGCCTCCGGATGGTCTTTTGGTTGAATTTATACGTTTTGTAAAATTCTGATTTACAGTTATCTGCATGATAATGCCTCCCTGAGCTTCTGACGAGCTAACTTGTCAAAATCAAAATCCGCCTTGATGCCTGACTTTTCCCGGAATAACCAGACAGCGGTTGCTGTTCTTACTCCATACCATCCGGGCTCTGTTTTCTGCAGGCGGTCTTTTATCTTATACTTAAGTATATGATCAAGTGCCTGCTGCAGTCTGTCAACATCCATCCCTTTATCACCCGGAGCAAGCGGTGCATTGGGAAGCTGATAGATCTTTTTCCTCTTTGCCATAGTTACCTCCTTAAAATCCGTTAAGATGATGTGTCCTCATTATCTGAGGGTAATTATTTTTGGAAGTATTAAGATCAACCATGCCATTGATACCTGGTACGATCCCATTGCTTCCTGACTGCCATATTCCCCATGATTTGACATATTTGGGCTCAGATCCGTAACGTGCTACCCATTTATCAAATGCATTGAGCTGGTCAATATTGAGGCGGTCTTTAAAGCCTGAGATATCGGATGCATATATTCCGGCATAATATCCCAAAGACTCCATATATCTGCAGAATCCGATACAGGCCTCGGTATTACCCTGCTTATTTGATGCATTTGGAGCTTCAAAGTCTATGAATACCGGATATTCAAAATTATAGCCTCTGATTATATGTGAGAATCTTATCGCATCAGCTATGCCATCATTTGCAGATTTGCATCCGGGACCTACAAAATAATAAGTCCCCAACTGCAAGACCTGCAGCCTGAGCAGACTTTACATTCTGATGAAAATTTTTATCAGTATAAAATCCGGAATCAGATCCTCCTGCCTTCACGATGACAAACTCAACACCGGAAGCTTTAACCTTTGTAAAATCAACATTCCCCTGCCATCTTGATACATCAATTCCTTTATACATATAAATAACCTCCGTTATTATGAATATAACAGAAAAGAGCCCCTTTTGTATAGAGGCTCTTTCCGGAGTAACTACAGGACTTTTATGAGGGATTCAGTGAACAAGCACCTATAGTTACTATAACACCAATCAGAGCAATTCTTCAATCTGTTTGCTGATATTTTCAGTATCGTCCTTGGAGAGCTTCACATAAGCCCAATTATAAAACTTGCCATCCTTGCCCTTATGCGAAGGGAATGATACCATCTGATAATCCTCACCCTTCTTGTCCTTGCCCTCACGGTACCAGCATCCGTAAATTGTGATGCCGTTGACTTCCATATCGAAAGCAATATTACACCCCTCAGCTCCTTCCTCTGTGAAGTCCTTAGCTCTCTTTACAGTGATTTCCAGTGCCTGTGCTGCTTCCTTAGCAGCTTCCTTCTTTTTGATTGCCATAATAGCCTCCTTAATTTAATTGAGCACTTGCGTGCCGGTTAACGATTTCAAATAGTACAGATCCTGGAACAGATTTATCCCATACTAATTTGTAATCCCGATCTCCGGATTTGTACTTATAATATAGAGCAGGTTTACCGCTGTCGAATACCTGAAATTCCGGATAAAGACCATTTTCAAACAGATGCATGTGCAACTCTTTCCAGGTATTAAAACATATTGTGTTAAGGTCTGTATCATTCTCGATACCCTTATCATATATCATTGTGAGCTGTCTTTTTATCAATCCGTTGCCTCCTCACTTAATGAAAAGTAATTGTTACCGATCTGCCTGTAGGGGATCCCAAAATCATGGTAATGACCTGCCCGGAAATAATAGCAATTATACGGTAAGATGCAGGATCCTGATCCGTAGAAGTTTACAGCTCTTGCAACGCTCATATAAACCTCATTTGTTATAGGTCCGTTGTCCTCTGTTGAGAATTGCCCCGGAACGATTATGTCTTTAATCTGAGCAGGATAATCCGGAGAAAAATATCTGTTAAAGATAACTGTCGCTACAGCTTCCTGTGATTCCGGTGTATCTCCTCCGGCCTCACTCATTACACACCTTGCTATGAGCTCATAATCCTCATCCGTAAGATAAAATAATCGGTTATTGTGTCTTATGATCATACGCTCCTCCATCATATACTTAAGTATATACTTATTATCCATCTGCTTCGGGGGTCTTGCAGCTCCGGTTAAGAATTTGATGGCTGCCATCATCAGGATGACCTGGAAGATGATGAGACCAATGAAGATCTTTTCTTCAGGTGGGACTTTCTTCATACGTGTCCTCCTCAAATAACTCCGGATGATCTTTTTCATATGCTTCAATGTATTGTTCTGCAACCTCAATCTCAGGCTCAAAACCATAACAGCAGCATTCTTTTTCCGTTATTACAACTAACGCCAAACACACTCTATAGATGCCATATAACTCACGTTCCATCAGCAGCCTCCTTTTCTTCATCGTCCGGTCCATATTCCTGATCAATTTCCCATTCGTTGAAATCCCTGAGCATGTTTTCGATATGATGTGAAATCTCAACAATAATAGAATCCCTAAATCTTACATCAGTAAATCCTCTGTTTTCGCAGATGACCTGAAATGCTGCAACAGATAAAATAGTAAGCAGATCCTTGCACTTATCATCAGATGCATCTTTCGTCAAAACCTCTGACATGTACAAAAAAGCTTTTGACTGTTCACGATTAAGCTCCAGCATTTTTGAGCTCATTCTCCATCTCTCCCTTCCTTAAAATCCTTACAGCTGACTCCGCAACTTTGTGAGCATCTATGCAGTCCCTTCCGCAGTAAATGCAGTCTTTGCATCTGGGATCTACCATCTCATGCCTCATCCTGCATGTGCTCATTACATCCATAACTTTGATCTTACTTATGTCCTGCATGTTTACCTCCTTCAATTTCGTATTGTAATATAACTATAGTTAAATGTATATGTTACTTTTTCACAAAATTATCATTATCTTAATTGGAAGATTTTATGGTAATTTATTATGATCTCATACATCGTATAGCTCTCAAACTTCATATTTCCATTGATGCATTCATTTCTCAGATCCAGGGCATAATCCCTGTAAAAACGCTTCTGATCATTCTCAGTATCAATATTATACTGAGGCTTATCGGCATTAAATTTTGAGAATGTTACATAGTAAATGCCATCCTTCTGATATATGTAATAGGTCTTATATTTATAAATGAAACTGCATACCGGTTTATAACCTTTAATCTGAGGCTTACCGACATTTGAAAAATCATTGTAAGCAAAAGTATTATTGAGCGCCATCTGTCCCCATGCAGTCTGTCCCATTGCCTTATAAATCGGGGACTGTCTCTCTTTTTCCGCAAATTCCTCATTAGTTTTGAGCAGATGGATCAGGATGCCTCTTTCTTCTATATAACAATATTCGATGTTTCTCAGCTGCATATCGGCAATGATATCCGTTACCTCAAGGATATTACATAATGGATTTGATATATTTACCGCATTCGCAAAGCCTATGAGCTTAAGAGGATCCTTGCCTCTGTGCTCTCTGTCTCTTGATACAGTCTTATAAAGGTCCATGACCTGATCACCCTCCTTGCGGTTGACCTTCTCCCAGGGAGCCGGGATAAACTCATCAAAGAACATATAAACAGCATCTGACATATCAAAGCCCTTGAATTTTGATACCGCATTAAGACTGCAGATATATGCAATAGGACCTCCATCCGGTTTTTCTTCTCCTGATTCATTCTCGATGCAGTCCCAAAATCCTCCGAGACCGTTCCGGATCTTAAATGCTTTCACGTTGGAGCCTATGTCCCTGTTTACAGACTTAAAAGGGGACAAGTCGAATCCATATTCATTTGTTTTGCTTCCGATGCTTCCGGATCCTGCGCATAAAAGATCTACATCGTCATTTGTTCGCTTAATGAATATAAAGGGATTATGTCTCTCATAAGAACCTTTAAGACCTCCGTACGTCTTACCGGTATTTCTTCCGCCTATTGCCAGGATGCACCATGCATCAGGATATTTGTTAATGTCATCAAACACATCATAATAGTATTTACTCATAAATATAGTCCTCCGTAAGCTCAGGTAAATATAGGTTATAGTTATATTCTTCCCAACTCTCAATACCGCCATAGGGGGAATCAAGAAGATAATCACAAGGGGCAAGGTCTATTGAATCTCCGGTAAGGTTTCCTTTTGGATCTGTATAAACATCCATGTCCTTATCCAGCATATAGTAAGTATGCTGCTTCTTTCCGGAAACAGATCCCGAAAAGACAAGTCCGGGCTTAAAATTCTTGATGTCGTTTTTAAGGGACTTAACGCCTGCTTTCGGAACTCCTGAAACTGTTATGTGCAGCTCTCCATCCTTCGCAGATCTTCCGCAGTATCTCTTTGCTCCAAGTCCGATCCATTCGGAATACCGTCCGTCAAATGTTGCAACTCCAAGGCAGAACTCTTTACCGTTTATCTCAATAGGCGGATATCCTCTCTCGATCAGTTTATTTCTTATCTCATCATTAAATACTTTGAGCTTATCCTCATCCCATCCTGTTGCATATATGGAGTCCGTATCAGAATAAAGCCATTCACCGCTTATGCACTCGGATAGCTGGAAAAGCCTGTACATGGATTCCGAAGTAACCCATACACCCCACTGATAACTGAGCACATTATCATAATTATGCATATAGGATTCTTCATATTTCTGCTGCAGATTGCTTCCTGGATCCTCATAATAAAGGCCTGTATCATAGTCCTCTTTGATATCAATACGGCAGGGCCTCTGTACACACATTCCGTAACAGGAATTAAGTTTTGCCTTACTGATAGCGTACTGAATAGGATCAACGCCTTTTAATTTACTCTTTTCAATAAAGAGCTGATATACATAATCGGTGAACCATCTGGGAAGGTAATCCTTTTTCGCATAATGCACATCCGTTATCCTGAGCTGATCATAGTCATAGATCTGCAGGAAAAGCCTCAGATCATACTCGTTATATATCATGGAAGCAAATGCTGCATGTGTTATCCTTCCGTTATCCTCTACCGCAAGCTCATGCGTTAAAAGCTTTGATTTTTGTATAGTAGGCATCGGATAATTCGGATCCTTCATGCGTACATTTGTTGCGGATAAGCAGAACATAAAAGCATAATCTTCTGAATGTGTCAGGATCTGCTCCGGAGTTGTCTCGTCCTCATAAGGTCTAAATTTATCCATCGGGAACTTGCTCGAGAGCATGCTATAAGGATATGAGCTTGTAAAGTCGTAACAGATGGCAAGCTCCTGCAGCCATCCTGTTATATTACGATTACAATGCGTAAATCCTCCGTGAAAGAGGATCTCAAGAAGCATCTGAACACGCCACTCATTACAGCATTTAGTGAACAGATCATGTGCATGGAATTTCCTTCCGATTTTTCTTGTCTCGTCCCTGGGAATACCGGTTGCCGTATATGGCATTGAATAAACATGCTTATGCAGGTTTTGACATAGAGTATCAAGACACTCAACACCGGCTAAAACATCGTTTTGAATATAAAGAAGCTCTGACTTTGTGAAGTTTCCGAGCTGGTCCCTGATCTTGTTATAATCCCATTTTCCAACAGCTTTCTTATGCTCAACATTAAGGTCCTCAGCCCATTTTTCAAGCTTGCACTGAGCAAGTATAAGCGAATCCCTGAGCTTCAGACCGTTCTTAAATTCGATGCTGATGGGATAATAAGGTTTTGTATTTAATTGCTTTTTGGGAGTGCCAAACTCGGCAAATAAGAACCTGCGGAGGAATACATAATCATATGCCAGATTATGAAAATATACGATCGTATGCTCTCCGGGTAATTGCTTTAAGATCGCATTAAGACATGTGCAAAAATCATCCGGTCTGGATCCGTAAAGACAGACCACATTCCTTGAATATGCACGTATAGCGATAGACCACGCACAAACGTGGTTAGGACCTGCTTTAATCTTGTCCTTTTTGGATGTCTCCGTATCGGCCATGATAAAACAGTCATTATAAACTTGTTTGCCGTTCTTTTTGCTTCCGGCACGTGTGACAGTGTTTATATACTTAAGTATAGTATAATCGAATTTAGCCCAGTGTATGAGCTCATAAGGATGCATTGCCAACTGATCGCACGCCCAACGATAGTTTTTAGTATGTCCCATGTTACCTTCCTGTCATCAGCTCATAAAGCATCTCAACATCTGATTTACTCTTAAACAGATCATGCATGACCTTATCAACGATCATGTCATATTCACCCTCAGTACCGTCTGACTTAATGTATCTAAAATTGACTTTATCAGCTCCCTGCTGCAGTGCCGTCTTATGGAGCATCTTTGCATCAAGGTCCGGATTAGCTTTCTGCATCGACTGCACAACGGCCACGATCTGATTAATTACATCGGATCCATACTCATCATATAAAGATGATCCAAACTGATCGAAGAATTTAGCCATGTCCTGCCATGTCCATTTCATGCCGTACTTTTTATTAAATGTATCAGCTCTCTGCTTATAGACTTCGACAATGCCGGTCTTTGTGCTCGTTACGGATCCCAAAAATGCCTGAATATCGTTTATTTTTGCTTTGAGCTGGTTAAGGTTTTCAGGGGCCTTCGTATTAAATCTTTCCTTCCCTCCCCATCTTTCGATGTCCTTCATGGCCTTGTTATATGACCACTTCCAGGCACCCTCAAACCCTTCCTGTTTTGATAATCGCTCAAGCCTTAAAAGACGAGAATCTGCGACC
>JAEIGA010017059.1_pt1 | contig 11054 bp, 4 predicted proteins | sample 9270691 | NCBI WGS metagenome assembly JAEIGA01 (sample SAMN17057246, study PRJNA624740) | gut metagenome | biome: biome; isolation source: fecal sample | host: Bos grunniens | place: China: Xizang | collected 2019 | reverse complement strand
GCCCGTTGTTGAAGAGGGTCAGGCAGACGTTATCATCGCATTCGAAAAGCTTGAGGCTCTTCGTTACTCGCATTTTCTTAAAAAGGACGGCGTTCTCGTTATCAACGATTGCCGTATCGATCCTATGACCGTTGTTATAGGTGCTAAGCAGTATCCCGAAGGCATTATCGAAGGTTTGAAGGAAGCTCACAGCGTTTATACAATTGATGGAAAACAGATTGCTATTGAGCTTGAAAACAGCAAGGTACTCAACAGTGTAGTTCTCGGATTTGCCGCTCCCTTCATAGGCTTTGACGAGCAGGTATGGCTTGACACTGTTGAAAGCACCGTGCCTCAAAAGACAATTGAAATCAATAAAAAAGCATTCCTCAGAGGATACAATTCGGAACGCTAAGGAGATATATCAAAAATGATCTGGAACGAAACAAAAGAATGTATGAGCAGAGACCAGATGCTCAATCTTCAGGGTAAAAGACTGGTAAAATTGGTTGATTACGTCTATCACAACGTAGAATTTTATCGCAAAAAAATGCAGGCTATCGACCTTATGCCAGGAGACATCAAGGGAATCGAGGACATCACAAAGCTTCCCTTCATGACCAAAGATGATCTCCGCGACAACTACCCCTTCGGTCTCTTTGCCGTTCCCAACTCCGAAATCGTAAGAATTCACGCTTCCAGCGGTACTACCGGTAAAGCAACCGTCGTAGGCTACACCCGCTATGACCTTGACGTATGGGCGGAATGCGTTGCAAGATGTCTTACAATGGCAGGAGTTGCAAAGGATGATATAATTCAGGTAGCTTACGGCTACGGACTTTTCACCGGCGGTCTCGGAGCTCACTACGGCGCTGAAAAGATCGGCGCGACCGTTGTACCCATGAGCACAGGTAACTCAAAGAAGCTTACTACCATGATGGTAGACTTCGGCGCATCGGCTATCGCGTGTACCCCTTCTTACCTGCTTCACATCTCCGAGGTTCTTCAAAGCGAGGGCTTGCTCGATAAGATCAAGCTTAAGTCCGCAATCTGCGGAGCGGAGCCCTGGACCGAAAAGATGCGTACCGAAATTGAAAACAAGCTCAATATCAAGGCTCACGACATTTACGGTCTCAGCGAGGTAATGGGTCCCGGTGTAGCTTGCGACTGTGAATTCCACAAGGGTCTTCACGTTTGCGAGGATCACTTCTATCCCGAGATCCTCGATACCAAAACACTCACTCCCCTTTCCGACGGCGAAACAGGAGAGCTTACCTTCACCACGCTTACCAAAGAAGGCATTCCTATGATACGTTACAGAACCAAGGACCTTACAAGCATCGATCACACCCCCTGCGAGTGCGGAAGAACAAGCGCGCGCATATCCAAATTCAAGGGCAGAGTTGACGACATGCTTATCATCCGCGGAGTTAACGTATTCCCAAGCCAGATCGAGGCGGCTCTTATTGAAGTAGAAGAGGTAACTCCTCACTATATGATGATCGTCGACAGAGTAAATAATCTTGACACTCTTGAAGTGCAAGTCGAGCTTGACCAGAAGTATTACACCGATGAGGTAAGAGCTATTGAAGCACTTACAAAGAAGATCTCTCACGTTATTCTTCAGGCTCTCGGAATCAATGCGAAGGTTAAGATCGTTGAACCCCAAACCCTTGTCAGAAGCGAAGGCAAGGCAGTTCACGTTATAGACAAGCGCAAGCTTTATTAATAAACTTAAGGAGGATCATATTATGTTCGCAAAGCAGTTAACAGTATTTATCGAAAACAGATCGGGTAGATTGTCCGAGGTACTTAACGTTCTCGGTGAAAACGATGTAAATATTATTTCCATGAGCCTTGCTGATACTACGGAATTCGGTCTTTTGAGACTTATCGTAGACGACGCGGCTCGCGGCAAAGAAAAGCTTAACGAAAAGGGCTTTTCCGCTCTTCTCTCCGACGTTTCCATTATCAAGATTCCTCATAAGGCAGGAAGCCTTCAGAAGCTTTTGAAGGTAATTGACGAAAACAACGTCAACATCGAGTATATGTACGGTCTTTCCGTTGATTCCGACAAGGCATACGTCGTTCTCAAGGCATCCGACAGCGCAAAGGTTGACGAAATTCTCACAAGCAACGGTGTTGAGACTATTTCGTGCAAGGATCTCGCTAACATCTGATCTTGAATTGATTTTTCTACTTTAAAATATAAAAAAAAGCAAAAATTGCAGTAAAAAAAGCTTTTTGCGTCGTTTTTGGCGCAAAAAGCTGAGTTTTTTTGAAAGGTACAGCATATTTATGAGTTACAATCAGAAAATGTACGCCCTCGGAAGCAAGAGATCAATAATCCGAGAAATATTTGAATACAGCAAAACAAGAGCTCAAGAAATTGGCGCGGAAAACGTCTACGACTTCAGCCTTGGCAATCCCAGCGTGCCCGCTCCCGCCGAGGTCAATGAAACTATCGCAAGACTTCTCAGCGAGAAAAGCTCCGTTCTGCTTCACGGATACACATCGGCGCAGGGCGACGCCAACGTAAGAAAAACTATCGCTGATAACATCAACGCAATATTCGGCGTAGGTATCTCCCCCGACCTGATCTATATGACATGCGGCGCGGCGGCATCCCTGTCCATCTGCCTTAAAGCTCTTATCGAGAGCTGCGACGATGAATGCATCGTTTTCGCTCCCTTCTTTACCGAATACCGCGTTTTCATTGAGAACGCGGGAGGAAAGGTTGTAATCAGCAAGCCTCTGCCCAAAACCTTCCAGGTGGATATTGCGGATTTTGAAAGCAAAATAAATGAAAACACAAAGGCTGTTATCGTAAACTCGCCCAACAATCCCAGCGGTGTAGTTTATTCAGAGGAAACCATTAAATCGCTTTGCGCCGTTCTGACAAAGAAGTCCGAGGAATACGGTCATCCCATCTATCTTATCGCGGACGAGCCTTACCGTGAGCTTGTATATTCGGGTGTTGAGGTTCCCTACCTTATGAACTACTACAACAATACCCTCGTATGCTATTCTTATTCCAAGTCGCTCTCTCTTCCCGGCGAGCGTATCGGATACATCGCTGTATGCCCTAAGATGGATGAACGCGTAAGCATCTATCTCACCATTTGCGGTGCGGGCAGATCTCTCGGCTACGTTTGCGCTCCCAGCCTTTTCCAGCAGGTTATTGCCGAGTGCATAGATGCCAAGGTCAACGTTGAAGCCTACAAGGAAAACCGTGATCTGCTTTTCGACAATCTTACCGAATACGGTTATGAGTGCGTAAAGCCCGACGGCGCGTTCTATCTCTTTGTGAAAGCGCTTGAAGAGGATGCATATAAGTTCTTCGAGAAAGCCAAGGCTCACGAGATACTTGTAGTTCCCTGTGACGATTTCGGTGTTGAAGGCTACGTAAGAATTGCTTACTGCACCGCCCGCGAAAAAGTCGTCGGCGCGCTTCCCGCGTTTAAGGCTCTTGCCGAAGAATACGGTATTTAATTTCATATATTTATATTCGAAAAGACATCCCTCGCAAAAGCGAGGGATGTCTTTTCGATTATTTAAAAGTTAATCTTCTTTTTTCTTTTTGAAGGATACAATACCCGAAATTGCCGATACAGCAACAACAGCTACCGTTCCAACTCCCACGAAGCTTCCGCAACCGTCATCTTCACTTGAAGAATTGCCGTTGACAGAAGTTTCTTTCTCATCTTCCGTATTTGAAGATTGCGAAGTTTCTTTCTCATTCTCTGTATTTGAAGATTGAGAAGTTTCTTTCTCATCCTCTGTATTTGAAGATTGAGACGTTTCTTTTTCATCGGTTTCTTGCTCAATATCGTCGGTTGTATCCGACTCGGTGGTGTCCTCGGAATCATTGTCTGATTCTGTTTCGCTGTCATTATCTGTTTCTGTCTCACTATCAGTATCGGTAGCGCTTTCGGTTACAACGACCTCGATAACATGAGTAATTACTTCTTTTTCACATACATTGCACTGCTTATCGTTTTCATCGTCATATATATGACCGATCTTTTCGCTGTATTCTATATTACAAATATCACAGATATTACCTTGAGTACAGTTTGCGGTATCGGTTCCCGTATGCGCCTCGCTCTCCAGTTCTTCACCACAGCAAACACGGTATTTTACGTGTGAGTTTTGGTCGGTGAGACTTTGCTTATAGGCAGTCTCTTCACTTGTATGATTGGAAGCATTTATATTTCCATATTCCTCATTACAATACTCACAAATTGCCGCGGAAGCACAGTTTGCTTCTCCACCGCTGTGATAAGCTTTACTTATAAATCCGTTACAGCAGCTGTGAACGTAATCATGCATTGACGGATTTTCCGCGCGAACAACGTACTTGTTTTCATCGCTTTCGTGGTTATCTTTATCATACGTGCCATAAGAAGCTTCGCAACACTCACAAACAGCAAGAGTAATGCAAGTAGCATTGCCGCCTCTGTGCTCCTCCAGCCACTCGTTTTCGCAATCGTCGCACTTTGCGTTATGAACGTCGCCATCCTCGGCAGTATAGGTAATATTTACGTGACCGTCTTCATCTATCTCGCCGTAGGGGGTATTACACTTTTCGCAGTCAGCGAGAGCAAAGCACGTTGCGTTTCCGCCGCTATGGTTCTCGGTAAAGCTTGCGCCGCAGCAGACGTGAGCAGCTATATGTGTCTTATCATCATCCGCAGATGCCGCATAGTTCATTTCATCACTTGAATGGTTGTCGGGGTCAAGCTCGCCGTAAAGCCAGCCGCACTCGCTGCATACCGCAAGAGTGGTACATGTTGCCGCCTTTGCCATTACGTGAGGCTCGGTTTCCTTCGCCAATCCGCAACAAGCGTATACGTTAAGATGTGTCATCATATCGTCACAGTTCACAGTCATAACTGTGTTATCGCTGAAGTGACGGTGTTTCTCAAGCTCGCCATACTCCATGCCGCAATCCTCACACACGGCAAGGCTGACGCAAGTAGCAGCTCCACCCGTATGTTTTGCCGGTCTGACGTAATCGCATCCGTAAACGTTACACTCGGAATCGCAAGGAGAATCGAACACGTGAACATCTACACTCTGATATGGGGTAACCTTATAGAGATAAGATACGTCGTTGCCGTTCTCGTCTTTTACGATGATTTCTTTTACGCTGATCTCACCGCTATTGGAATAGAATTCATACTTAACGTCAACGATCTCGTGATTGAGAATGACCACCTTGCCCGCTTCCATAATAAAGTTCTTGATGTCAAACTCGGGATAGCCTGCGGAATGCTCGTAATCAAATGCCTTGATCTGCATCGATATCTCGCGGCAGACGGTTATATCCATTTCGCGAACCTCGCCGCTATCCGACGTTACTCTTACGGTATATTCTCCTATATTGTAGATACTGTCGACCGAGGTACCGTCTGCTTCAAAGAATTCAACGATAAATCCGATATTCACGTTATAGTCTGACATATAGTCGTCCTCTGAAACATATCTTGCGTTTATCTGAACGTTATATTCTCCTGCCTCAGTGATCTTTAGCATACGCCAAAGGTTCTCTTCAAGATATTCATAATCGGTCAGCTCAAAGCTTTCGATCTCATTTCCGTCAAGGCTTACCTTGCCGTAAAATCTTACGTTTTCGTCATCTCTGAAGCTTATGGGATGAGTCCAAGAGTAAACAACACCAAATTCCTGCGCTTCTCCGTCCTCAAGGTTGTCGTCACCGAACACAGGTGTGGGAGCCTCGGGGATATTTACGCGCACGGTAATATATTGAGTCGCTCTTTCATAGTTGCATCCGCCTACAAGATAATTTTCAAGATCTGCGTACACTATTACATCGTAATCATCGGAGTAAGGCTGATAGGGGAACTTATATTGATCGTTAATTTCGGGAAGGTTGTAGGAATTCTGGTAGATGTCAATGTATGCGCCGACGCTCTCCGCGGTATCATCATAAGCAAAGCCGTATATGGTGAAGCTGACGTCCTGAAGCATATCTACAACGTATATCTCTCTGCCATATTCATCTACAATGATCTCGGCTCCCTCGATAGTAACACCCAACTGTTTGCGTTCTATCTTGATCATGAAATCGTAGCTCTCGGTTACGTAATCCGCAGAATTTGCGGTTACACGGAGAATGTAGTCACCCGCGTCACGAGGCTTGGTGTCAAGCTTGATCATTTTGGTGGGCTCGCCCCAATAATCGGTCTCTGCCACCTTGTACCAAGTGTATGACAGTTGACAACCTTCGGTTACGGTAAAGTTCTCCGCTACGGGATCGGTAATTGATTCGCCATAGACAAAGCTTGTGGGATAGTTCTTATTTTCGACCGTAGGTTTCAGCTGCGGGAATATGTGACCTTTTACTGTCTCTCTTGAGAATATAACCTCGATTCCCTCGGCATAGCTATCGTCCCAAAGATCAATACCGATTTCAAGATCGTAAGTGCCGACCTCTGCGGAGGGCGCATCGAAAACTACTACGTCAAAAATGTAATGATAGTCTTCATAATCAACGGTAAACTCAGGCACAAAGCTTGTGTTTCCGTCGTAGTACTTATAAACGTCCTCAACAGTTACGTTTACAATAATTGGAGTAATGGTAAGCGCATCCTCGTAGACATATTCCTGACCCTCATACGCATTCTGGCCAACGACTAAAAGATCGTACGTACCGGGAAGATATACTCCTGCGGGAGCTTCGTACGGCTGACCATACCAATCGTATGAAACCTCCGTCAGCTTTTCTCCGCTAACGGGATCGAGGAAGTAGGCAATATATCCTCTGTTGGCAGGAGGATCAACGGGAAGTCTGTGGTTATCGAGAACAAAATCTGTAGAAATATAGCTTCCGTCAAACTCCACGACCTTATTTGTCATGCCGATCATATCCTCGATCTTAGTACCGATAAATCTCTTAGGCTCGGAGGAAAACTCCTCGCCGTTGATATAAACCGTTGCGATATAGTCTACTCTTACGGGAGCGTAAACCTCGGTCATCGACATTTCAGCAGTAATGAGTATGTCGCTGTCACATGCCTCGCAATAAACTCTCGCGTCAGCCACGGGAAGTCTCTCATCCCAGATGAACTCGTAAAATTCAGTAATTCTGTGCTCGGTGTAATCGTAGAGATAGTGGACCGAAAGATATTCGTTGGTATATCTCAAAGTCACACCCGCGCAATCACTTACCTTAAAGACTCGCGTGCCATCGTCGATCCTGGGAGTGTCGGTGGTGGGATACTCTTCCTCACCTATTCTCTGACCCATACCCATGATGTGAGCAACCTCACCCGACGCATATGCTTCCGCATCTTTTTCGCCATATTCGCCGTTTTCCTCATAGAGACAAACCGCACGTGTTACTGAAATATCTTCGTAATTTTCGGGGTCTGCAATGAATCTTACCAAACCGTCATTACTGTTTTTAACGGAATAGCTGTAAATATCGTTTACGGAAATATTGTCGCAAGCACCTGCAAGCAAAATTCCCTCTTTTCCGTTCTCGCTCGTTGCGTTAACGTAGCAATTAAGGATCTTCATGCCGTCGAATTTGATCTTATCGCTCTCGTTGCCGACTATTCTGCCAACAAGTACCGATGCATACTGCTCGGACTCAAAGGAACAATTCTCAACAATAAGACCTCTGATCTCAATATATCTTGCGCATCCGAAAAGGCCCGCATACTTGCCGTCGGTTGAATAATCAATGTTTTTGATAGTATAATTCTTGCTTGTAACGTATCCGTTAAAAGGATATTTCTCTGTTCCGACGGGCTCGAAGCCGTTTATACCCGCAAAATCAAGGTCGCTTTCGATATATATCGTAAATTCGTAGGAAATATCGAATTTACCGCTATTGTACATTCTTGCGAATGCGATATACTGACCTTCGTTGTTGATTTTCACATTTACACGTCTAAAATTGTCATTAATCTGAAGTGTAGGAGGTTCAAAGTGCTTAGAATTTGTAACGCAGATACCGTTCAAGTCAAAATCGTGCTTTGACGCAGGATAATCGGAATTTCCGCATACACAATCAACACTGCAATCTTCTCCGAAAATACACGCTTCTACGTTCACGCGAACTCCGCAATCTTCGCAAAGATTCCAGTGAAGATCGCTATCCTCGTCATTATAATAAACCGAGGTGTTAACGTTTATGTGATTATTTGTGTTTACGTCACCGTAAATGCCGCACTTGGAGCAAACGGCAGGGTTTTTACAATCAGCCGGAATAGAGTTACCGTGGAGACATTCAAGCTTTACCATATTACTGATAAAGGTTGCGCTCTCCTCTGCGTCCTGGGTCATTTCCCAGAAAACGTATATCTCATCGCTTTCATAGTCAAAATCTTCGGGAAGACGGAAATAAACCAAGCTCTTGCTGTTTGAAATAGAGCCTGCATCCTCCGAAGAATTTCTGCCGTAGAGATTATCCTCTATTTGCGCATAGTGGGTAACGGTACCGTTTTCGTCCTTGATAATTACCGAGACACCAAGAGCCTCGTCAACATTAGAGTATGAGGTACCTGACTTGTTTCTGATAGCCTTTCCGACCTCAACGGTTACAACGCCGTCTCTTACGTCTCGAACCTGAGCTGTAAAGCGATCATCAACACCGTTTTCGGGATCCGCGTTAGCAATCGCTTCCTTATAATTGGGGTCGAGGAAGGTCAAACGGTACCTGTCGGGTGCGATCTCGTACATAAACTGTATATCCGCAGTCTCGATATTGAAGCCATATCTGACATATGCCTCATAGCCTGCGTCGTAGGGAACAACATTGCCGTTTTCATCGATTATGCCGACGTAATTTCCGCTTTGAGAAATGCCGTCCTCGTCAAGACCCGTACGGAGCCAATACTTAACGTACTCGTCGCTTCCAATTGCTGTGGTTGCCATAACGGGAGTTCCGGGAAACTGAGATACGTACTTATACATCTCCTCTGCTGAAAGAAGGAAGAATTTTTCGTTGTTGATATAGGTCGCCTCTTCACTGTCCACTGCCTCGTAAGGTTTATTTTTAACCGCCGTATCGACCTCCCACTGAAAAGATGAATTACTGTCATATCCGTATACACCGTCAAGCACTTCAAGATAATCGGTAACCGTCACGGGACGGATGTAATCGATCTCCTCCGCAAGATTTTCGAAATGTACGCTGTAATTTCCGAGAAAATTATCGGCGGCGTAATAATTAAGCATCCTGTAAGGATTACTGATATCGTAAACATTCTCTGTTAAATAAGCGTCGTAACTCTCATAATAGTTTCTGTATGGAGAAAAGCTCGTAGGGGTAACAGATGCATATTCGGACAAAACGAACATCGCTCCGCTGTTTCCGACATTGTCCGTGTCATTATTTAGGACACGGTGCAACAACGGAACGTATTCATTTTTGACAGTATCATAAATCTCACCGAAATAAACATAGGTCGTGGGAACATAATATGCAACAGTCTTGCCGCCCACTGTTCCGGTTACGGTTACGGGATCATTAAGAGCGTCGGTTCCCATATGAAGCTTGCCTTCAACGTTCTTTGGAGTAACGTATACGTCAAAGGTGCGCTCTTCATCCGTAAGCTGCACGGAATTTTGAGGCTCCACCGCTTCGTGATCATGAACAAGCTCTGCGGCAGATACCTGCATAGGATCCACCCATACAAATGAACCCAACAGGATACCCAAGGAAAGGAGCGATACTCCCGCCTTCAGTATTGTCTTTTTAATTATATTCTTTTTCATAATCAACCTCCTGTTAAATGTATCTGCCGCGCGCGCCCTACCGATTCTCTTTTAGTTTTCATCTGTGGGGTCCTCGGTATTTTGGCTTTCGCCTTCATCTGTTTCATCAATCGTTTCTGATTCAAAATTCGCTTCCGATTCATCAGCACTGTCAACTGCTTCCGCTTCTTCCTCGAAATCTTTTTCTTCGTTGTTTTCAGGCTTTAAATGATCATCGGGATCATTATCGCCGTCTTCTTTTTTCTTTCCTTTAAGATACTTAAATAACGTGAAGCCTCCGAATCCGACTCCCGCAAGTCCGACAACAGCAATCGGTATTATCCAAATGAGATTTTTACTTCCCGAATTATCGTTGTTTATATTGCCGTTATTTGCAGATCCGTTTTCACTTGATTCATTCTCGTTTCCGTTGCCGCCGTTCGAATCGTCTTCTTCGCCGTTACCTGTATCTGTTTCGGAATTTGTTCCGTCGTCCGACTCATCATCACCTTCGGAATCTGTATTGCTTTCCGTTCCGTCGTCCGACTCATCATCACCTTCGGAATCTGTATCGCTTTCTGTTCCGATGATGCCGGATTCGTCTGTATCAACATCGCCTTCGTTCTTGAATTTCTGAACGATAGCCATTCGGTCTTCAAAGTTTCCGATACCTTCGACAGTAATATGAATTTCTTGATTTTCATCGTCTGTTACCGAAGACAAAGTATAGTCAACGCCTTCGACCAGCACCAAATCTCCAAGTGTAAGTTTAATGATAGCGTTATTTTCAGTATCAAACGTTACGTCCAATTCAGTATCATTAATATTTCGTGCGGAAATGCTGAAGTTTACAATATTTGTTCCTACACATTTTCCGTTCTCGGTTGCCTCAATGATAGCACTCGCGATTCCCGCGTTCACGTTATTGACAAAGGTTACCGTGTAATCCTCGCCCTCAACGAGTTCCTCTTCTATATCGTAGGAGAACTCGGGATTTTTTGCAGTTCCGTCATATACAAATCCGCCTTCGGGAGCGGTAGGTGTAAACGTAACGTTCGAAAGGTCAACCGCTTCAAGCTGAATAAATGTGCTCATATTATCAAGGCTTACCATTACGATTCCCTCTGCTCCGTTATCGCCCGAAAGAGAACCGTCCGCGGTAATGTCGGCGCTCTTTTCGATGGTTTGAACACTCCACTCTACTCTGGATGCCGCGCTGGAAGTTTCATTAACTGTAATATACTTATCGCCCGATTTGAATGCCATTTGAAGCTGCTTTGCGTCTTCTGTGCAAACGACGCTTGTCACTTCCTTGCCGTTATAAAGCACGACCGCCTCAAGCTCGG
>JAEIGA010017058.1_pt1 | contig 11055 bp, 8 predicted proteins | sample 9270691 | NCBI WGS metagenome assembly JAEIGA01 (sample SAMN17057246, study PRJNA624740) | gut metagenome | biome: biome; isolation source: fecal sample | host: Bos grunniens | place: China: Xizang | collected 2019 | reverse complement strand
AGCCTCAGGAATATGTGGAAGTCTCTGTCACAGAGAATATTGAAGTCCAAGAGGACGAGGCTGCGGACCTTCCTTTTGAAATCTTCGGTCATAATATTTTCTCAAATCGCAGACTTTCTTTTGCTCCAAGTCAGAATATTCCTACTCCGCCAAATTACAAGCTCGGGGCAGGAGACGAAGTAATAATCGATGTATGGGGAAGCAACGAAGCAACCATACGCCAGACCATTTCTCCTGATGGATTCATCAACATTCCCGGCCTTGGAATTGTCGCACTCAATGGAATGACAGTAAAAGATGCAGAGTCTTACCTTAGAAAGAAGCTGTCACAGATTTATCCGGTAGATGGAGAAGAGGCAGGCTCTGACTTCAAGCTGACCCTCGGAAACATCCGTACCATTCAGGTGAATGTCACCGGCGAGGTGGAGATTCCTGGTACATACAGCATCTCATCCCTTTCCAATGTCTACAATGCTCTTTATATAGCTGGAGGTGTGAGCGAACTCGGTTCTCTTCGCAGAATTCAGCTCGTCAGAAACGGAAAGCAGAAGGCCGAGCTCGATCTTTATGATTTCATCCTTAATGGTGTCATTCCGGATGGTCTTACTCTGGAAGACGGTGATGTCATCAATGTGCCTCTTTACCTGAATCTGGCCAGAGTCGAAGGAAGTGTAAAGCGTCCTATGTACTATGAAATGAAAGACGGCGAGACTGTTCAGGACCTCCTCGATTATGCGGGAGGATTTGCCGGTGATGCCTACCGTACCAATGTAAATCTGGTCCGTCAGAACGGGATCGAATATCAGGTTTACACAGTGGATTCCCCATTGTACTCTGCATTTATTCTCAAGGATGGTGATGCAGTTACAGTCGGCACCCTTATTGACAGGTATGAAAACAAGCTCGAAGTCAAGGGAGCCGTTTATCGTCCAGGAGTTTATCAACTGGGGGACGGCATCCGTACTGTGTCACAGCTGATCGCCAAAGCGGACGGACTTAAGGGAGATGCGTTCACAAACCGTGCTTTGCTTCACCGTGAACGTGAAGACCTCACCCTTGAGGTTATCCCTGTCGATATTAAGGCGGTTCTTGCAGGGCAGGTTCCTGATGTGGAACTCCGTAGGAACGACATTCTCTACATCCCTAGCATTTATGACCTGAACGATGTCGGAACCATCACTGTAGAAGGCGAGGTAGCTCGTCCCGGAGTCTTTGTCTTCGAGTCAAATATGACTGTGGAAGACATCATCATGCAGGCCGGAGGTCTCCTTGAATCAGCCTCGACTGTAAGAATTGACGTAAGTCGCAGAGTCAAGGATCCGTCAAGTACAGCCCAGCCTGATTCTATAGCCAATGTCTTCACAAGATCATTCAAGGACGGTTATGTAGTAGGCCGTGATCTGGACTTTGTGCTAGAACCTTACGATTATGTCTATGTACGACGCAGTCCAGGTTATGTGGCCCAGGGCAAGGTCACTGTCAGCGGAGAAGTCGTATTTCCGGGAGAATATGTCCTGACTCATAAGAACGAGCGTCTCTCTGATGTCGTGAAGAGAGCGGGTGGCCTTAACAATTGGGCATATGTAAAGGGTGCAAGGCTTATACGTCAGACTATTGCTGAAGAAAGGAACCGTACCCGTTCCGGTATGACTGTCCTCACTACGGGAAAGGACAGTGTCAATGTGGCAAATCTCGATCTGGACGACAATTACAGCGTGGGTATCGATCTGCAGGCCGCTCTTGCCGCACCTGGCGGCGACGCTGACCTTGTGCTCAGAAAGGACGACATCCTCCTTATCCCGGAATATGTCAATACTGTCAAGATCTCCGGAAATGTCATGTATCCTAATGTGGTGGCCTATAACTCCGATATGTCGGTACGCGATTATGTGGAGATGGCCGGAGGATACGGTTACCGCTCTAAGAAGAACAAAGCTTATATAATTTATATGAACGGAACCATCGCCCGTGCGCGTCAGATGTCAAAAGGAGTGGTGGAGCCGGGATGCGAGATCGTGATCCCTCAGAAGCGTGACAGAGACTTCGACGTATCATCGCTTATGAGCGTAGCTACAACTTCATCTTCAGTCGCTACAATGCTTGCTACTATCATGAACCTCATAATGAAATAAATATGATGGAGAATCAGAACAATAACATACCTCAAGAGCAGGAAATCGATATAATGGAGCTCATCGCGAAGCTCTGGAAGAACCGAAGGATGATCATCAAATGGGGAATCATTGGAGCGGTCGTAGGACTTATAGCGGGCTTCAGCATTCCCAAGACATACAAGGTGTCTGCTACCCTTGCTCCTGAGACCCAGCAGAGAGTAGGCTCCGGAGTAAGCTCCATAGCTTCAATGATGGGAGTCAGTCTGGATAACAGTATGGATGCCATTGATTATGAGATGTATCCGGATGTAATTTCTTCCACTCCTTTCCTTTTCGAGCTCCTCGACCTGGAAGTGAAGACCAGGGATGGCCAGATTGATACTACTCTTCAGAACTATATTATCAAGCATCAGAAGAGTCCGTGGTGGAGCCATGTGATAGGAGCGCCGTTCAAGGCTTTGGGATGGGCAGTATCTCTGGTAAAGTCTGAGGAGGAAGGTGCGGAATCAGGAGAGGTCCAGCTAGAGCTACATAACCTTCCTAAGGAAGAGAGGATGGCCATTAAGTATTTGTCAGAAAAGATAATGGTATCTGTAGATAAGAAGACCGGAAAGACTCAGCTCTCTCTGGAAATGCAGGACCCGCTTGTGGCATATACGGTCATGGCGGCAGTTCTGGACAATCTTAAGAACTATATGTCAGAGTATCGCACCTCCAAGTCCCGTCAGGATGTCGAGAATCTGTCCAAGATATGCGAAGAAAGAAAGCAGGAATATTATGCCGCACAGAAGGCATATGCGCTGTATACGGATTCTAACAAGAATATTGTCCAGAACAGTTCGAAGGCTGAAGGACAGCGTCTGCAACAGGAGATGAACCTGGCCTATCAGGTATATTCTCAGGTAGCCACTCAGCTGGAAGGAGCCCGTATCAAGGTCCAGCAGGACAAACCAGTATTTGCCGTGTTGAAACCAGCTTCAGTGCCTTTGAAGAAGGCCGGACCAAGCAAAGCGAAACTTCTTATCGGCTTCGCATTCCTCGCAGGATGCTGCGCAGCCGCATGGGCCCTGTGGGGAAAAGACCTCTGGAAACAATTCAAAGACAATCTTTAGCTGTCATTCTGAGGAGCACAGCGACGTGAGAATCTATAAACCATTATTATGAAAGGAATTGTACTGGCCGGCGGAAGCGGCACACGCCTCTATCCCATTACCAAGGGAGTAAGCAAACAGATGCTTCCGATCTTCGACAAACCGATGATATATTATCCCATCTCCGTCCTCATGCTGGCTGGAATCAGGGATATACTCATCATTTCCACACCTCACGACCTGCCTGGTTTCCAGAGACTTCTAGGTGATGGAAGTGACTATGGTGTAAGCTTCACCTATGCCGAGCAGCCTTCTCCTGACGGACTTGCCCAGGCATTCATCATCGGAGAAGAATTCATCGGCGATGAATGTGCCTGCATGGTGCTCGGAGACAATATCTTCCATGGTAACGGATTCATAGAACTGCTCAAGGAAGCAGTCCGCTCTGCCGAAGAGGACTCGAAGGCAACAGTATTCGGCTATTGGGTAAGCGATCCGCAGAGATATGGAGTGGCCGAACTCGACGGCGAGGGAAACTGCCTCTCGATCGAAGAAAAGCCAGTTGAACCTAAGTCCAATTATGCAGTGACCGGCCTTTATTTTTATCCGAATAAGGTGGTGGAAGTGGCGAAGAACGTCAAGCCTTCCGCAAGGGGAGAACTTGAAATCACCTCTGTCAATCAGCATTTTCTCGAAGCAGGTCAATTGAAGGTGCAGACCCTTGGTCGAGGCTTTGCATGGCTTGACACCGGCACGCACGACTCCTTATCGGAGGCGTCCACTTTCATTGAAGTAATCGAAAAGCGTCAAGGCCTCAAGATCTCATGTCTGGAAGAGATTGCCTACAGGAACGGTTGGATAACAGCCGACCGTCTCCGTGAACTCGCCCAGCCGATGTCAAAGAACCAGTACGGCCAATATCTTCTCAGAGTCATTGACGAGGTGAAGCAGACTGGCAAACCAAATCTCGAATGATGATGACTGTACTCGTAACGGGAGCTAACGGACAGCTTGGCAATGAAATGAGGCTTGTCAGCGCGGCAAGCGAGGATCGGTATGTCTTCACTGATGTTGTGGAGGTTGAGGGTCTTGAAACTGTGATACTTGATATAACAGATATTGAGGCTGTCAGGAAGATTGTGAAGGAAAACGATGTGAAGGTCATTGTCAATTGTGCTGCGTACACTAATGTGGACAAGGCTGAGGATGATGTGGACTTCTGTGCCATCCTTAATGCCAAGGCTCCGGAAAATCTGGCTATAGCTGCCAGGGAGGCAGGTGCTCTTCTTGTGCATATTTCCACTGACTATGTCTTCGGAGGTGATCCGTACAATACCCCATGTCGTGAGGAGCAGAAAGGTACTCCTACCGGAGTTTATGGCCTTACAAAACTTCAGGGAGAGCAGGCGATACAGGCTTCCGGATGCGAATATGTCATCATCCGCACGGCTTGGCTTTACAGTGAGTTCGGAAGGAACTTCGTGAAGACAATGCTCAATCTTACTGCAACCAAGCCTCAGCTCAATGTTGTCTTTGACCAGACCGGTACTCCCACCTATGCTTTGGACCTTGCGGAAGTCATTGAAGTCGTTATTGCGGATTATGCGGCGGAGGATTCTGAAAAATATCCAAAAACAGGTGTGTATCACTACTCGAACGAAGGTGTCTGCAGCTGGTTTGACTTCACTAAGATGATTGCGGAATATGCAGGAAATGTCGAGTGTGATATCCAGCCATGCCACAGCGATGAGTTCCCGAGCAAGGTGAAGCGACCTGCTTACTCGGTGCTTGACAAGACCAGGATCAAGCAGACATTCGGCATCAAGGTGCCATATTGGACAGACTCACTTAAGAAATGTATAAACAATCTCAAGTAATGGATTTCAAGAGAAATATAATCATCACCGGAGGAGCCGGATTTATCGGAAGCCATGTAGTAAGGCTTTTTGTGAACAAATATCCGGATTACCGTATCATCAACGTTGACAAACTGACATATGCGGGCAATCTCGCAAACCTCAAGGATGTCGAGGATATGCCGAACTATATGTTCGTGAAGGCTGATATCTGCGATTTCGACACAATGTATGCCCTTGTCAGGGATTATGCTGTGGACGGAATCATACATCTTGCAGCAGAGTCACATGTTGACCGTTCGATCAAGGATCCGTTTACCTTTGCCAGAACTAATGTAATGGGTACTCTCAGCCTTCTTCAGGCAGCAAAGCTTGTCTGGGAGGAACTTCCAGAGAAGTATGAGGGCAAGCGTTTCTATCATATCTCGACTGACGAGGTCTATGGTGCGCTCCAGATGAACCATCCTGAGGGAATCGAGCCTCCGTTCAAGACTGTTGCCTCGTCTGAGGGACACAAGGCCTACGGAGATGACTTCTTTTACGAGAATACAAAGTACAATCCGCATTCTCCATATTCGGCTTCGAAGGCTTCGTCAGACCATTTCGTGCGCGCTTTCCATGACACATACGGCATGCCGACCATCGTGACCAACTGTTCGAACAACTATGGTCCATATCAGTTCCCGGAGAAGCTTATTCCGTTGTTTATCAACAATATCCGCAATAAGAAGCCGCTCCCTGTATATGGAAAGGGTGAGAATGTGCGTGACTGGCTTTTCGTTGAGGACCATGCAAGAGCAATCGACCTTATCTTCCACGAAGGCAAGGTGGCAGAAACCTACAATATCGGTGGTTTCAACGAATGGAAGAATATCGACCTTATCAAGGTCATGATCAAGACAGTGGACAGAATTCTCGGCAATCCTGAGGGTGAAAGCCTCAGCCTCATCACTTATGTGACAGACCGTCTCGGACATGATGCAAGATATGCCATCGATTCTACAAAACTTCAGAAGGAACTCGGATGGGAGCCAAGTCTTCAGTTTGAGGAGGGCATCGAAAAGACAGTAAGATGGTACCTCGACAATCAGGAGTGGATGGACAACATCACCTCAGGTGAGTACGAAAAGTACTACGAAGATATGTACAAGGGACGATAGGGCTTAGAGCATCTTCTCGATCCAGTGGAACATAAGAAGGATTCTCTTCTTGAATACAGGATAATCAAGACTTGCGGCATTGTCGTAAGTCTTGTTTGTCTTCATGGTTATTCCTGAGGTGAAGAGTACTGCAGGGATGCCGTTGTCTATGAACACTCTCTGGTCTGAGAGCCTGTAGAACATCCTGGTGAAATTCTCGCTTCCGTAGTAGCTGAATCCAAGGTCCAGGTGTGTGATATAGAGCCTGTTGCACATGTAAAGCTGATCCCTTTTAGAAGGCTTCAGCCTGTTGTTGCCAAGCATGATGATGTAGTCCGGTCTGTCGGAATGAAGAGGGGAGATGCTGGCACCTATCTGGTCTATGTTGACCATGAGGCTGATCTGTTTCGGAGATATAGCAATTCCTGTCAGAGGATCTGTGAGTCTGCCTTCTGCAATTTCCTGCCATATGGCTTTTGAACCTGCCATGTCAGCTTCCTTGCCGTCAAATCCGATAAATATGACGTTGCTGGAATACTTCTTTCCGATACCTTTCATTGCGTGAAGCATTTCAGCAATATTGGTCAGGGCAACGGTTCCGGATGCGTTGGCATCGGCTCCCGGGTAATGCTTTCCTCCAAGCATGCCGATATGGTCGAAATGTGATCCGACTACAATATAATTCCTGCAGTCTGCCCCTTCGCCTGGCATCATTCCCACAACATTGTGTCCTATTTCGCCTCTATCACTCATGAAGGATCTGAACCAGCTGTCGTCCATCTTCATCAGACCTGCCTTCTCGAATTCCCTTGCCACCCAGGCTCCTGCCTCGATTCCGCCTCTTGTTCCGATTCCTCTTCCCTGGCATATACTGTCACAAAGAAATCCTATCTGCCTTTCAAGTTTCTCTTCCCACAGGAGATTTCTGACAACGACGTAGTCACTCCAGGAACTCTGCGCATATGCGGACAGCCCCAGCATAAAGGCACAGACAGCGGTCAGGATGCCCTTTACTGAATTTTTGCTGTTTTTTATCTTCATACGCGCAATAATTTGTATCTTTGTAGTTTAGCGGAATGTCGCCGTCTGTTGACTTTGGCCGCCAAAAATAGAAAAAAATAGTAAGAACAGGAAATAAATCATATATGCGCAATTCTCTGAAGTTTGTTTTCATAACAATTATGCTCCTTCTGCAGACAGCCGGAACGGGGCTTTGGGCGCAGTATGACAAGGATGTCTTCTTCATGCGTGGCCGTCACGCATTGTCGGAAGGAAAATATGCCAGAGCTATCGAGAATTTCAACATTCTCTCGCAGCTCGACACATCGGATTACTGGACTTTCTTCTTCAGAGGCATTGCGAAATACAACCTTGGTGACTTGAGAGGTGCAAAGAATGACTTTGACAGATCTGTCCGAATCAATCCGGTCTTCACAAACGGTTATCATTATCTTGGAATCACTCAGAGCCGCTTCGGTAATTATGAGGCTGCTCTCAACGATCTTCAGAAGGCCATCGACCTTCGCCCGGGATATGACGGACTCTATTTCAGCCGCGGAGTGACATACTTCCTGTCCCAGCAGTTTGATAAGGCCGTTTCGGATTTCGACAGATATATCAGAAAGGAACCTAAGGACCCGACTGCATATCTCAACAGAGGTGCCAGCTGGCTCTTTCTCGGAGACACTCTGAAGGCAGTCAATGACTATAACAAGGCTATTCGCCTGGACCGTTTCGATCCGGAAGGATATGTCCGTCGCGGCCGTCTGTATGCGACGCAGAAGAATTACGAACAGGCCATAGCCGACATGGACAAGGCCATCGAACTGGACTCGACCAATACCTTCGCCTACTTCAACAGAGCAATTATGTTCTATGAGCAGGAGAAATATCGTGAAGCGATGGCTGACCTCAACAGAGTGCTGAAGGATGAACCTGGCAATGCTCTGACCTTGTATAACCGCGGTCTTATCAGTGCCCAGCTTGGAGCATACGAGGATGCCCTGGATGATATGGACCGTGTCCTGAATATCAATCCGCAGAATGTCCTTGCTTATTTTAACAGAGCCTCGATCTTCATCGAGCTCGGCCAGTATAAGAACGCCCTTGAGGATTATGACAAGGCCATTGAGCTGTATCCGGACTTTGCCAAGGCATATATGAACCGATCGTATGTCAAGAATATGCTTGGTCAGCACAAGGCTGCAAAGAAGGATTATGATACGGCTCAGAAGAAGGTTCAGGAGTACAGGGCAAAGAATATTACTGATGCGGCTTCCTTTGCAGACACTACAAAGAAATACAGCTCTCTGCTGTCACTTGATGCAGAGTTTGCCAAGAAGGACTTCAATGACGAACTCCTTCAGCACAGGGATATTGACATAAGGCTCAGACCTCTGTACCGATTTGTACTTACCGGTTCGAAGGATAATACCAATTATGCTCTTGACAGAGATTATGAGAATCCTCTTGTATCAAGGTTCGAGAATGCTCTTGCTGTCGGTGTGAAGGTCAAGACTGTGGATCAGGCTCTTTCTTCTGATGAACTCGATGCTGTCGAGAAAGCTGCATGGAATTCTACAGGAGCTCCGACCTCGGAAGACCTCTTCCTGAGAGCACTGTATGACAATGCTGGAAAGCAGTTCAATTCAGCTCAGAACTATTACACAGCTGCTGTGGAGGCGGCTGAGAATCAGAGCGGGGTTGATGGAATGTACAGATCGTTCTATCTGATGAACAGAGGTGTCCTGCGTGCAGAGATGATTGAATTCATTTCGTCGATAGAAAGCAATGTGCAGGTCCTCTCTATGGATGACAGCGGCAACACCAGAGCCAGAGTCAAGGATCAGGTGATGCGCCAGTATGACTATTCGGATGCTGTCAAGGATATGAATGACGCTAAGGATATCATTCCTGATCTTCCATATGTGTACTATAATCTTGGAAATCTGTATTGCCTCTCGGCAGAGCACATAGCTTCGATTGAAAACTATACAAAGGCAATCAGTCTCTGGCCATATATGGGTGATGCCTATTTCAACAGAGGACTTGTCCTGATCTATCTCAAGGACAAGGAAAAGGGCTGTATCGACCTTTCGCGTGCGGGGGAACTCGGAGTCGAGGACGCATATGGCGTGATAAAGAAATATTGTGAGGATAAAAATAAAGAATAAACTTATATGAGAAAAGCTGTAATATTTGATATGGGAGGAGTCCTTGTGGACCTCGACGTTCCCGGATGTATCCAGGCCTTCATCAATGACCTGGAATTTCATGATATCGTGAATCTTATCGATCCATGCCATCAGAAAGGAGTGTTCGGAGATATGGAGGAAGGCAAGGTGAGTGCTGATGTATTCAGGGATGCTGTCATTGCCGGTTCAAAGCCTGGAGTGACTCGTGAGGATGTGGACAAGACCTTGTGGAATATCCTTGTAGGAATTGATGCCTATAAGATCGACATGCTTAAGAGGATGTCTGAGAATTATGATATCTATATGCTCAGCAATAACAATCCTGTATGTGTTCCAAGAGCTTCTGTAATCTTCCGTGAAGCAGGCTTCACTATGGAGGAGGACTTCAAGAAATGCTATATTTCATATCAGATGGGAGCCCTCAAGCCTTCTGCAGAATTCTATAAGGCAGTAATGGAGGATATCGGAGGTCCTGCAGAAAACATGCTTTTCATTGATGACTCTCAGAAGAATGTCGACGGTGCCATTGCTGCAGGTTTGCCTGCAGTTTATTATGAACCAGGAACAGACCTCGCTGCTCTTCTCGCTGATGCACTCGGTGATCCATCAATAAAGGCATAGGCAGTGGGAATGATCAGATTCATGAGCTTATCCAGCGGAAGCTGTGGAAACTGTTACTATCTTGGGACTGAGGACAAGGGCATTCTCATAGATGCAGGTGTAAGTCTTCGTCGTCTGAAGAAAGTGCTTCAGGAGAATGGACTCGATGTGGATTCATTCTCTTCGATACTTGTTACCCATGACCATCTCGACCATATCCGTCATCTCGGTTCATTCTGCAAGCGTATAGGCAAGCCTGTCTACACGACTGAGGACATTCACCGTGCTCTTGCAAAACATACCTTTACGGCAGATCATATCGCATCATGCAGGAAGATTCTTGCTGAAGGCGAGTGGAATGACATTGCCGGAATCATGGTCCGTTATTTTGTGGTGCCGCACGACGCGACGCAGACAGTAGGCTATGCCATTGATATAGACGGAATGCGTTTCGTCATCATGACTGACATAGGAAGGATGACGGATGAGGCTGTGGAACTGGCTCGTACGGCTGACACTGTAGTAGTTGAGTCAAACTATGACATGGACATGCTGATGAGCGGTCCGTATACCTACGAACTCAAGATGCGTATTGTTCAGGGCTGCGGCCATCTCAGCAATGATGAGTGTGCTTCTGCGATCAAGCGCTTCTGGCATCCGGGACTGAAGAACATCTTCCTCTGCCATCTCAGTGAGAATAATAACACTCGCGAATTGGCCTTCAACAGTGCAGTTCGCGCTCTCAAGGAACTTGGTGTTGAAAAGGGAACAGTGGCTTTGCGCTGCCTCCCTCGTCAGTACCCGTCACAAATGTTCACTCTATAGCACATTCGCCCGTGGTGATTAACCCCGTGGCATTCAGCAACTTACAAAAACCACGTGCTGCACATTGGCAGCACGTGGCTTTTGTATATGGTTGATGGATAGGGGAATACGTTCCACGGGGGTAAAAAATAAGCCTCGGAGATTCTCCGAGGCTTTTATGTTATCTGAGTGATTTCAGATTAGAGAGCTGGACCAGCTGCTACGAGAGCCTTACCGAGGTCGTTTCCAGTGAACTT
>JAEIGA010017057.1_pt1 | contig 11055 bp, 12 predicted proteins | sample 9270691 | NCBI WGS metagenome assembly JAEIGA01 (sample SAMN17057246, study PRJNA624740) | gut metagenome | biome: biome; isolation source: fecal sample | host: Bos grunniens | place: China: Xizang | collected 2019 | reverse complement strand
TACGATGCTATTAAGGGCACCGTCACCGTTACCATCTCCCCCAGAACTCGCACCCTCTATTCTGATGTGTCCAATCCCAACGCGCTGATCCTCCCCGATGAGAGCGGCCGTAACAGTGTGTATGCTAACAAGGTTTCCGCTACCGAGATCAAGAACCCTGATCAGGAAGGCGTTGCCTATAACATCACCAATGTTTCTGCTACCATCAGCTTCCAGCCCAGCTCTAGCCTGGCTGAGTTCAAGACCGTTCTCTGCACGAAGGGAAGCAGCAAGGCTTCCGCCGCTATCGATAACAACACTTTTGTCAGCGACAAGGCTTTCGGCCTGACCGGTGCCAGCTTTACCTTCAGCGGCGAGGCTGGTGCATCCATCACCCGCAACGGCAATGTGATCTACTACGTCACTCTGCAGGACGCCATTGATGATTCCCGCAATGGTGAAGAGATCACTGTCCTGGCGAATGGTCAGCACGCTATCGTTTCCAGTGCCAAGATGTTCTACATCACCGGCTCTGGCGCCCTGTCTGCCCGTATTAACGGTGGCGGCGGTTATTATGACACCGACCCGGCCCCCAGTGCTTACAAGTTCGCTCCCGGCGGTGGTAACAGTGGTGTGCCCGGCGGTTCCGGCTCTGGTAGCGGCTCCAGCGGTGGTTCTTCCTCCGGTGGTGGCTCTAGCTCCGGCGGCGGTTCCAGCTCCGGCGGTGGTTCCAGCTCTGGTTCCGACAATTGGGATAATCCCTATCGTGATGTCGCTGAGGATGCTTGGTATTACGAGTCTGTCAAGTATGTCACTGAGATGGGCATGATGAACGGCACCGGTTCCGGCAACACCTTCAGCCCCGCTCTGAAGATGACCCGTGGTATGCTGATGACCATGCTGGCTCGTCTGGATGGTGTTGACACCACCGGCGGCAAGACCTGGTATGAGGTCGGCGTGAAGTGGGCTGAGACCAACGGCATTGCTGACAAGGGCGACCCCAATGTCAACATCACTCGTGAAGAAATCGCTCTGATGCTGTGGCGTTATGCCGGCTCCAAGAAGGCTGTTGCCAACTGGCTGCAGTATTATGCTGATGGCGCTAAGACCAGTTCTGAGTGCGTAGACGCCATGAACTGGGCCATCGAGTACGGTGTGTTCGAAGGCAACGGCGAAGGCTCCATCAATCCTGGTGCTGAAGCCACCCGCATGGAAATCGCTACTGTGATCATGCGCTATTGCCGCTACATTCTGAAGTAAGCATCTTTTGTCAAGCAACAAGGCCCACGGGACTCCCGTGGGCCTTGTTTTAAAAGGGGCAGTGAATATGGTACCGTCTTTGTTCGATTACTGTACAGAAAACAAGAATCCCGAGCTGCTTGCTCAGTGGCACCCGACCAAAAACGGGCCGCTGTCCCCGGAGCAGGTTACCTTCGGCAGCAAGAAGAAAGCCTGGTGGATCTGTGATAAGGGCCACGAATGGAAAGCTGAAATCAAAAGTAGAGCCCATGGCAAAATGTGTCCGATTTGTACAAACCGCCAAGTTTGTCCTGGAGAAAATGATCTGGCCACCATCCACCCTGAACTTGTATCGTCCTGGCATCCAACATTAAACGGCGAGCTTACTCCCAAAGATATAACACCGGGGAGTGATAAGAAAGTATGGTGGCGGTGTGAAAAAGGCCACACCTGGCAAGCATTAGTGTCATCCCGGACGGGAGAAAACACCGGTTGCCCTGTATGCGCCGGAAAAATCATTATCCCCGGGGAAAACGACCTGGCCACTGCCTATCCGGAGCTTGTTCCCTCGTGGCACCCCGAAAAAAACGGAGCGCTGACCCCACAGACCATCTCCCCATACAGCAATCGTAGAGTGTGGTGGATTTGCGAGAAAGGCCATGAATGGAAAACCATAGTAGGGCATCGAACAGATAAAGGCTCGGGCTGTCCTGTATGCACAGGAAGAAAAATTCTTGCCGGGTTCAATGATCTGGGCACGCTACAGCCGGCGATTGCAGCACAGTGGCATCCAACCCTCAATAATGCTCTGACTCCGGAGATGGTAGGTGTCGGAAGCAATAAAAAGGTCTGGTGGATGTGCGACTATGGGCATGTCTGGAAAGCTGCTGTGTATTCCCGGACGAGCAAGCGGAAGCACGGTTGCCCTGTATGCGCCGGGAAAGTTCGCATGAAAGATAATTTGAGCAGGCGGGAGATGCAAGCGGATTATGAATTATGAAATTGTAAATCGCATCGTCGTTCAGGAGGACAAGGTTTATTATTGTGGCGCTGCTAATGATGTGCGCCCTCTAAATTTTGTCCATCGTGAAGAAGCGCAGCTTACTTATATTTTTCAAACAAGAGGACTGCGTGCGCTTCTGGCGGCCATCCTGCGAGATGTATACCATGGTCGGATTCATCTTCGAGCAGGCTCTTCCATTACCCGTGCCCTTCGCAAAAGCATTCACAGCCTAACCCTTGAGGCCCTTCACAGGTTAGACGAGGACACAGTTGTGGACTGCCTTTCTATTGTAGCTGAGAAAATTCTGGTGAATCCGGACTATGATCCTACCGATGAGCTGCGTGCTCTGCTCCAGGAAAACAAATCGGATTCAGCTGTTGTTAATGTGGACAAGATTATCCATGTGAAGCTGTTTGGCGTGGTCGAACTGGAAAACCACTTGGGCCACATTATGGAAAACCCGTCCAAGCAGTCTTTTCCCTGGTTGCTGCTGAAGTATCTGTTGCTCAATCGTGGCCGGGATGTCAGCCAGGAAGAATTGTTTGAAACCGTGTGGGCTGCCGCAGAAGAGGACAACACCGAGGGCGCTGCACGAGTACGGTTGCGCCGACTGCGTGAAGCCCTGCGCCCTCTTGGTCTGGACAAGGAAACCGGACTGGTACGCTTCCATCTGGGCAACTATAGTCTGAATCCAGACAACGAAATTATTTGCGACACAGACCGCTTTGCTGGGCTTTCTGCCGTCCTCAAAGAGTGTGCGGTTTCTGATCCGGCTGGCTTGCAGCTGTGTCAAGATATCCTGGAACTGCTGCGTGGCCCATTCCTTCAGCACACACAGGATGCGCCTTGGCTGAATGGATATCGGAGCTATTACAGCAATGCATTCCGTGACCTTGCGCCGAATATTCTGGAACGTATGTCGGCGCTTCAGGACTATCGCCTTGTGCCGCTCTTGTGCAACCGCGCCATCGTTCTTGCACCTGGTGAAGAGGAGCTGCACAGGGAAATAATCAGCTATCTGGTCGAACACAAGCAGGAGTTTGAACTGGTGCGCTATATTTCGCAGTTGTCACGAACCAGCGACGGTGCTAAATGGTTGGATACACTATAACGAAAATGGGGCCGGGGATTCAAGATGATCCCCGGCCTTATTGTCTAGTATCGTTATTGTCAACATTTTGCGGCAACAAACCAGCGCCCTTTCTCAAACCAGAGGTAGGACTCCTTGCCTTGAATCATGCAGGTATACCGATCACCGACGCCACCAGCACTTTGGCATGCAGCGCGCCGCACGTCCAGGATTTTATCGATGGTGTATTTGCGTGAGTCGTCGAACTCAATGAGAACCGGGCGCATTTTGCCATCAGCATCAAACCGGACGATGACTGGCACGTATTTTCGTTTTCTTTGCTCCTGCTGTGCCATAGTCATCCTCCAAAGTATCCTACGGGGTGCACGGTGTGGTCATCTTTTGGGTTGATGCGGCCTAATAACGGGTCTGCCATCGTGGCTGCTCTGCGAATGCTCATGTAGCCATATTGCATCCTTAGCGCGTCCACAGTGGCGTCGATTCGCTCCCATTTATCTCGTTTGACATCGTCTTGATAGAGCGAAAGCTGAGTCCCAGACGATGCATCAATGAGCCCAGAGCCACGCACACCAATGGAGCGGATGGGTTTCATCCAACGATAGTTTCTGCGAAATAAATCAAAGGCAACCTCAGCAATCTCGCTACTGGAACAGGTTGGAGCATAAAGCGCCCGTTGCCGTGTAAAAGAAAACAGCTCCACATCACGGACATAGACCTCCACTACAGTGCAACGGGAGGCCAAGTCACGCATTCTGCTTGCGATGCTTTCAGACAAGAGCAGAAGCATGAGATGGACATCGTCATTGGTTTGCAGATCCCTGGGCGTGGTCGCACTATTACCCACGGATTTGATGCTGCGAACATGGTCGGTGCGTTGTACTGGTGAGCAGTCTTTGCCGTTGGCGAACATGTGGAGCACAGCACCGATTTTTCCGAAACGCTGGATTAAATACTCTGCAGGGGTCTCTGCAAGGCGACCGATGGTGGTGATCCCTGCGGCTCGTAGTTTTTTGCTGGTTGCAGGACCAACGTAAAGAAGGTCCTCAACCGGCAGTGGATAGACGATTTCTTTATAGTTGTCTGATTCGATTCGTGTAATAGCATCTGGCTTTTTGTAGTCACTGCCGAGCTTGGCGGTGACTTTGTTTTCTGCCACGCCGATGCTTGCAGTAATGCCGAGTTCGAACTTAATGCGCTCGTTGATTTCCTTGGCAATGGTCATGGGAGAGCCGAATAAGCCCACGCTTCCGGTGATATCGAGCCAGTTCTCATCCAAGCCAAATGCTTCAATCTGATCAGTATAGTCCTCATAGATTTCTCGGGCCATGCGACTGAAGCGGATGTATTCTTTCATATCAGGGGGAAGGACAATCAGGTGCGGACAGCACTGCCTTGCTTGCCAGATTGCCATGCCGGTTTTGACACCGAAAGGCTTGGCAACATAGTTGGCGGTAAGCACGATGCCATGCCGATCCTCTTGGCTTCCACATATGGCGACCGGTTTGTCCCGCAGTTCCGGATGCCTTTGGCACTCTACCGATGCATAGAATGCGTTCATGTCTACATGTAAAATGTGCCTGGGCATGCCGTCACCTCCGCGCTCCCATACTAGAACAAAAGTTCGACTAAATCAAGAGGGGCGTTTTGAGGTGTTCAGCAAAATGCCATCACAATATCTTGGTAGTTTTGGTAGCAGGGCAGGGCAGAGGTAGTGGAGTTGCACGTGTGTTGCACGCAGTTCCGTGGCCATGTGAGCAGAAAAATTCTCTGAAGTGACAAAAAATCTCGCCGTTGCCCAGAAGAGCAACGGCGAGCAAAACGGCACAGCGCTTTATTCATTTTCCTGGTTTTGAGGGGTGATTCACTCCGGATTTACGACGCCCACAGCCTCTCCAACCTTAATAAAACCATTGGTCAGCTCATAGACGGCGGCCTCGATCATAGCATCGACGCTCTCCATGTCAAAGGTGATGCCCTTGCTCTTCAGGAAGGCGATTACGTGGGCCTTTTTCTCCACCCCTCGGTCAGAGCCCACATAGATCTGCTCAGCGGCGGCCACCGCAATCCTGATCCAGTTGTTGATTGCCTCCTGCTGGGCGACCGTGGTTTTCTTCTTGATGTAGGGAATGACAATGGCGGTAATGACTACAGCAATCAGGGCAAACGCGGCTTCGATGATAATAGTGATATCAAACATAAAATTACTCCCTTCATTCTCCAAAAATGATGCCTGCGAGGCTGACCACGGACTCTATGCCGTATTTTTCCGCCCAGTCCTCGACCATGGCTTTCGTCAGTTTTTGCTTGTTTTCTGTTCGCGATTTCCAGAAGTAGAAGGCTGTGGCAGTGCCGGTCACACCGCCATCAAAGCAAAGGACAGTAACAAGAGGCGTCATGTCCTTTGCGGTGAAGAAAATGCCGTACAAGAGTGCGCAGAGCAACGCGATGAAAATACCCCAGCTTGTCCAAACGATTTTTTTTGAGCAACAGAGATCCTTACATTTCCTCATTCTGTTCTATCAACCCCTTTTCCGTAAGCAGAGCATTTACGAGCGCAGTCAGCTTCTCGATTTCAGTTTCCAGAACGGAAATTCGCTGCTCGGTGTTGTGAGTGGGTGCTACTCTCGCACGGGCGAGAGTGGAGGACAGCACCAGACGAGTGCCGGACTGACTCGTGGACGCATAATCAGAGGTGTTGTCCACGCTCATGGGGAAACCGTCATCACGGAACATTTCAATGGTACCGCTGATTTCGCTGACGGCGGGTTCCACACCGTAGTATGTCACCTGGTTCTTGTTCTTCTCTCGACGAGAAACGCTGTGCCTCTCGCCATTGATTATCAGATACATGGGTTTACCTCCTTTTACAGACCAATGAAATCGTTGCTTGCATCGAATTGGGTGTCGGGATCGAGAATCATCATCGGACGGAAACCCCACTCACCAGTCGTTCCCGCCGCGTTTACCGTAATAACACCGGCTGCTGACACATACAGATAAACACGATTGATGGTGGGCATAGCTGACGAATCCAGATAACCGCCAAACAGCCAGTAGCCGGTGGGGGTTCCATTTCGACACGCCACACGGTTTTCATCAGCATCATCCTTAAAATAAGCCAAAACGCTACCTTTACTGTAGGTATACCACATGGCGCTGGTTTCCACCGTTGGATCAAGTTCTCTTGCATCCGGCATTTGGATTTTTGAGGTCACTTCCGTTATGTTTTCGGTTTGACCAACCGCTGTCCACACACTCCAACTTCTCGGCAAAGTAACCTCACGGAATGCAGATTGTACCTCAGCAGGGAAACGAGCCAAATATTTACCGTTCGTACAGTAATTAGCAGCAACATCTCGAATATTTGTTGTGATGTCGAGGTCTTTCCTCAGAATCCATGTTCCAGACACAAGGGGGTCGGTGTACACGCTGGTGTTAGGGTTTCCTTGTTGCACCACAAGATACTCGGTGCGCTCCCCGTTCTCTGTCAGCCACACAGATTCACCAACAGCCAAATCTTTGGCTTTCCTACTTCCCCCAAATCGGGACAGAAAGAAAATCATAAGAAGTCCTCCTTCGGCAGAAGGGTAAAGGGATCAAGGACAATGTTGCCAGGAAGGGTGAGGCAAGGACGAGTTCGATGGGTACCACTATAAGCAATACGAGAAGCGCTAGTACCCAACTTACCAATGTACATAGCGGCATAGCTACCGGAGGTGTTATAAGAAGAACGGCTCCAATAGTTGCCATCAGTTACACCAACGATACCGGCGACATCCAACACTTCACCCTCAACGTTTGCATAAGTGGAGGTGATTCCTAACTCAGCAACCGACAGAGCGAAAAGGGGAGAGGCCATGCTGACAACGCTGGTACCACCTTTCGCCTCGGTGTACTCGTAGGTGGTAGTAGCAATAGCCGTCTTTATCTTCTCGCTGAATCGAGTGATATAGCCGCTTTCGCTGTTGTTCATCAAGGAGTACACCAAACTGTTAGGCCAGGTATCTGTGTTTGCTGTACCCCACTTCGTTGTTTCAACGGTGTTTGCTCGGATTAGCAGAGTGCGATTGATGTTCCCCAAATCCGCCTCGTAGTTATGCTTGGCTACATAGTACGAAACGGGAGTGGTTACACCGTCTACTGTTTCATTCAGACAGATAGTGTCACCCTCGGAAACATCGCTCAGAATCAAGGGGTAAATGGGTTTACCAAGCATTCGTGCCATTAAAACAGCCATTAAAACACCCCCACATTGATTTGGATGTTGACCTCCGGGATTTTAGCCGCCTTGAAGGTGATTTCACCGTCGCCGGGGATAGCCTTGTTAGAAGCAACTAGAGCGAACGCAGAAATCATCGCCTGGTCAGCGCTTGCGTCGGTGTCGCTCAGAGCCACATCCACCACAACAACCTGAGTATCCAGACCGGTCACACCATGCACAGCCACCGTTTGAACATACTTGCCGTCTGTGCCTGGGACCCAACCATCCACAGTAAGGGTTACTACTGTGCCCCGCGAGGAAGAACCGCCGCTCAGGTAAGCCAGCTTCTTCTCGACATCGAGAATCACCGACACAATAGCGCCGGTGTCCCAACGGCGACCGATGCCAGTTACACACTCACAGAGCGTGTCCACCACGGTGTAAAATTCACCGTCAATCTGCAAGCCTGTGGTTTCGATGCAGTTACAAGGAGCAACGAATGAAACCTGTTTGCCCGTTACCGGGATTTCCCCATAGGGGAGAGTTACTTTGATTACACTCATGTTAGAGTACCTCCGCAGTAGCCATGGTGTTTGCAGTGTTAGGAACGCTCAGGTCAATCTCGAAATCAGAGGGCAAGGTGAACGCAGGACGGATACCGGCAACATAGGAGTACGAAAGCTGCGTGGTGTAGTTACCAGCGCTATTCACGCAGTTGGACTCGGATGTGTTGCCTGAGATAGGCGTTCTTGTCCAATAATCAGCAGCAGCTCCGTTATACTGTGCAGTCCGGCGAACGTCGGAGTTGAAATAAGTGATTGGAATGCCCTCGTAAAGGTTGATTTTATCCTGCGAGAATCCAAGTTCGCGCCGAGACAATAGGAACGCTTTTCTCTGAATGGTTTTCAGTACCTTAGGATAGGTCCCGGCGGCGGTGTCAACCGGCACAGCCAAGATATTTCCGAGAACGTTCGATTCCAGTAGAGACAAATAACCAGCGGTCTCATCGTTCAGCCATAAATCGGTCTGGCAGTTTTCATAATTGTTGCCCTGGCCCGAAGTGGACAACACATCTTTCTTGTAGATGTTCTTTCGAATGACCAGGCACCGAGCTGTACCACCGTACTCGCTGGTCAGTTTAATGAACGGGACGCGGATTCCGCCCTCAGACAGCACGAACTCTGTTCCAATAACAATATTGCCGATTGTGGTTTTGTAAGCATGGTCATTGATGATGTCGCTCACGCTGATTTGCAGCGCGGTTAAATCCTGTCGGATGTTCTCAAACAGCGCTCTATTTAACGGGGTTCCCGCCTCAATGGGTTCGTCTGCTCTGACCATGTCATATGTGCCGGCCTGTCCCGACACGGGAGTTAGTTTCACTCGACCAGGATAGGTCGGTATTCTGTCAAATACTTCAATCATCATCACACCTCCGATGAATACAGATCGCCCGAATAGAACCAGGCATGTTTTGCATAATTAAGAATCTGCTCTACATCTAGCAGAATCTGTTCTAAATTGTTCGCTTTCTCCATATCGAATCCAGACACACCGGTCGGTGCATTCGGTGTGGTTTTCCACACAGGCATGGCATTACGAATTGTCCTAACATTCATAAAATATCGGGCGATGTCAGACTGGCTAGGCAAATCTTCCATTGACCAAGAGCGAACGATCGGTCGGTTCTTCAGATAGCCGAACTCATGCAACTGTCTAGCAACATAATCGACAGCCGCCTCAACACGATTCAGATCCTCGCTGGTATAAGCACCTTTCTGATGAACATTCAGATACTGATGAATCTGTTCCTCAGTAGCCGTTCCCGCTTTAATTGCTTCTGCCAGATTCCGAACGAAAATCACGTCAGCCTCGGTTCGGTCGGTAATCAGGTGCAAGCCATAATACAGAGTGATTGCGGATTCGGAACTTACACCTTGGTCGTTAATGATGGTCAGTTCTACCACATACACATCATCCGCCGACCGGTCAGCCGTGGTTTCCCACGACTGACCTTCGGTGTTCGTCCAGATGGTTTCCACTCCGTTAACTGTGCCAGACACATACAGAGTGGAGGTCGGCAGTGATACCGTCAGTACCCGTGTACTCATTCGGTAATCACCACACTAATAATCACGGTTGCACCGGCATCCACGGGATTCGGCGTGATGGTAGCAGAGGTAACTTTAGGAACAGAGGTATCCAGAGTGACGGTCTTAGTCACGCTGCTAGACTTACCTGCGGCGTCAGTAGCAGTGACCACGATGGTGTTGCTGCCTTCTTTAAGCTGAATCGCCTTGCTAAAGTTACCATCGGAACTAACAGTGACCGCGCCCTGATCCGTACCATTCAGCTTGATAGTGACGGTAACGGGACTGCTAGTAGAATCGTTGGTCTTACCGATAACATTGAGGTTCTGAGAGCTAATAACCAGACCATCGGCAGGACTCGTGATGTTCAAGGTAGGCGGCACGGTGTCCACTTTATAAGTAGTGGATTTCGCAGCAGCAGCGTTGCCGTCGTTGTCGCTGACGCTCACAGTAACGGTGTGAGAACCATCAGACAGTGCGGTTGTGGGCGTGTAGGTTACACTATAACCACCCGTCACAGCCGTGGTTGCAATCGCAGAACTAGCAACTGCGGTGCCGTCCTGCTTCACCATAAGGCTGCTAAGATTGATACCAGAACCACCGGTTTCATCGGTGATGGTAAACACAACAGGCTGTTTATTGTTAGTTACATGCGCTCCGCCAGAAGGGGAGAGGATGCTGATAACGGGAGCAACCTTTTCCTTAACCACCAGGCGCAGACCAGGCACAGTAGCGCCGTTTGCAGATCCTTTCGTGCCAGCGGTGTTAGTAGCCTCCACGGTTACGTCGTAGTAGCCGCCGCTCAGGTTATACGAGGTCTGGCCGGGAGCGGTGATGGTTGCTTTATAAGCACCGCTGGCGCTGTCATACGTCAGCGTGTGCCAAGTACCATTTACTTGGGCGCGAACGGTACTAATTGCCATAGACTAAACCTCCCCAGAATAGAGTTCGCCAGAATAGCGCTTTTCCGCCTCCAGAACGATTGTCTTTTCCGTCACGACAACGGTTAGCACGATCTTCTGGTTAATTGTTGCGGGGTTGACAGAGAACTCGGCTGACACGACTTCGGGTATTGTAGTAGTGTAGGTATCCGGCCTTATTCCACCACTCTCCCCGTAAATGTGCCACGGAAAGCGCCGTTGTATGTGTACTTCACGTTCGTGATTTGAACGTTGTTGGAGCCATACTTACTCACAACGGAAATCGTATCGAGAACTTCCAATCGGGGATCGGCTCGATATTCACCAGAAACAATTTTTCGGTTCTTCAGACAAGAACGACACCACTCAGCCACCTGGTTAGCAACCTCGATACTAACAATCAGCGGGTTGTCCACGGTCTGCACGTTGCCCGTCGGGCTGTTGCTTGCATAACCCAAACCGTCATTCACGCTCACGGCTTTCAGTTCATTGGTCAGGTTAAATTCGGGGTGTTTATAACTGTTGTTCACACC
>JAEIGA010017056.1_pt1 | contig 11055 bp, 9 predicted proteins | sample 9270691 | NCBI WGS metagenome assembly JAEIGA01 (sample SAMN17057246, study PRJNA624740) | gut metagenome | biome: biome; isolation source: fecal sample | host: Bos grunniens | place: China: Xizang | collected 2019 | reverse complement strand
TATTCAAAACTGAATAATGAGGTCTGTGAGCAGGTGTTGGGTAATCTTTTGCTTCTATTGGGTTTACTTTGCAATTTAGTTTTGATTGTTCCATAATTTCTTTAGCAAAATCATACCAAGAGCATACACCTTCATTTGTGAAGTGGAATACTTCTTTTTCACCTTCTTTAATTTGAGGAATTGCTTTTACAATTGCTTCAGCTAAGTCGTAAGCATTTGTTGGAGAACCAATTTGGTCAAATACAACATTTAAGCTTTCACGTTCTGCTCCAAGTTTGCGCATAGTTTTTACAAAGTTACCACCATGAGGTGAATATAACCAAGCTGTTCTGATAACAATACCTGTTTTTGCATTATTTAATACGTTTAGTTCACCTTCACGTTTGGTTTTTCCATATACAGAAAGAGGATTTGTTGCATCTTCTTCTGTGTATGGTTTATGATTAGTGCCATCAAAAACATAGTCTGTTGAAACGTGTATTAAGCATTTGCTATATTTAGCTAAATATAAAGGAGCTAATGCATTAACTTTGTGTGCATTTTCTTCATCTGTTTCTGCTTTATCTACGGCAGTGTAAGCTGCACAGTTGATAACACAGTCAAAAGGATTTGATGTAAGAAAATCTCTAACGTCATCCTCATTTGTTAAATCTAGCTCATCACGATCAATGTAAACAGCTTTGTCTTTTAATAAAGATTGAAGAGCCGTTCCTAATTGTCCATTACATCCTGTTACTAAAAACATGGTTCCAAATCCTTTAATAATGGGTGGTTTAAATCACGTTCTAAGATATTTGCTTTGCTCATATCAATTTTCCAATCTATACCAAGAGCAGGGTCATTAACGCATAGTCCGCCTTCTGCTTCTTTGCAGTAGAAGTTATCACATTTATATGCAAAAATAGCTGTTTCTGACAATACTGAGAAACCATGAGCAAATCCTCTTGGGATGAGTAATTGTTGTTGGTTTTCTGCTGATAAATGTACGGCAACGTGTTGTCCATAAGTAGGAGAGTCTTTTCTTAAATCTACGGCAACATCAAGAACTTCACCAGATATAACTCTAACTAATTTTGTTTGAGCATGTTCACCTTTTTGGAAGTGTAGTCCTCTGATTGTACCATAGCTTGAAAAAGATTGATTGTCTTGTACAAAGTCATATGATAAGCCATTTGCTTCAAATTCTTTTTTGCTATAGCTTTCAAAGAAGTAGCCACGTGCATCTGTGAATACTCGTGGTGTTAGGATGTATACACCCTCAAGTTTTGTTTTAGTAAAGATCATGATTTTCCTCGTATACTTTTTTAAGATATTCTTTGTATGGAACACCGTCTTTAAGGCGGTTGATTAAGTTTTCCATTTGTGTTTTATCAATGAAGCCTTGGCGATATGCAATTTCTTCTATGCAAGAAAGCTTTAGTCCTTGGCGTTGTTCGATAAGTTGTACAAATTGTGATGATTCCATTAAACTATCTGGAGTGCCTGCATCTAACCATGCATTGCCACGTTTTAGCGGAATAACATTTAAGCGATTTTCTTTTAAGTATTCTTTATTTAGGTCTGTTATTTCTAATTCGCCACGAGCGGATGGTTTTAATTTTTTAGCTTTTTTAGCAACATCTGATGGGTAGAAATAAAGTCCTGTTACAGCATAGTTTGATTTTGGTTTTTTAGGTTTTTCTTCAATAGATACAACTTTTTTGTTTTTATCAAATTCAATAACACCAAAACGTTCAGGATCAGATACATGGTAACCAAATACGGTAGCTGCATTATCTTCATTATGAACAATTGAGCGGTAGCAATCCATTTGAGATTGGATATAGAAGATATTATCTCCTAGTATTAGGCATACCTTTTCATTGTTAATGAAGTCTTCGCCTAAAATAAATGCTTCGGCAATTCCGTTTGGATTATCTTGAACTTTATATGATAAATTTAATCCTAAATCTTGTCCTGTACCTAGTAATTTTTCAATATTAGGTGTATCTTGAGGAGTTGATATTACCAATATATCTTTAATGCCAAATAGCATTAAGATAGATAATGGATAATATATCATAGGTTTATCATATACTGGTAGCAATTGCTTTGATACACATTGTGTTAATGGATAAAGTCTTGAACCAGAACCACCGGCTAAAATTATTCCTTTCATGGTCTTAATCCTTATTTTTGAGTTGGTTTAAGAATAGGTTTATTTGTTCAAAACATTCTATGCAATCATATTTGTCTTCAATATTAAAAGCAAATATATATGGTAGTTTTGTTTTGAAATCTTTTTTGCTACTTTCTAGAGTAGTATTTTTGGTTAGATATGTTTTATACTCTTCGGTTTCTTTAATTTTGTTTTTTAATAATCCACTACGACGAGAGAATAATTTATAATATGATATAATTAGTAGTATGGTCAAAATTATAATAACAGAGTATATTCTTGATGTGTATATTTCAAGCCAAGCTGCTGTTATTAAAATTAAAAGAATAGATACTAATTTTAGCAATAAGTTTATATATTTATTTGTGCTATGATGGTTGAATAGTATGATTAATGGTGTAAAAATTAAAGAGCATACAAATATAACCATAAATGTATGAGTTGGATTTACAGATATTGCAGATGAGCCTATTATGCCAAAAATTAGCATACTCGAACTAAATAGTAAATATAATGCATTTAGGCGAAGCTTATAAAAGTTGAATACTTTTGATGTATTTAGTCTTAAATATTTATAAGCGCGTAAAAGTTTTAGTTTTGCTTCTTTTGATGCTGTTAAGACAGTGTCAGTTGCAGGGAACAGTATATTCATCAAATTTTGTTCTGTTTTAGATAAATTTTTCAAGTTATCAGTGTTTTTGATTAGAACAGCTGTGTCCTCTTTATTTTCGATAAGTATAGCATTTTTTGCATATAAATTTAAAATTTCTGCCCCAAGTGAACGTGTATCATAAACATTTGCATTAAGCATACGATAAATTGCAGGTGTTTTTTTGAGCTTTACCTGGGTTTTATCTTTGTTGCGACGTATTTGTATTGCAGATATTTTATAAGAAACAAATATTGCAATTAGTGTTAGTAGAGCAAATAAAATTGCGCCATAATCTTGAATAAACCAAGAAAACTTTTTATTGAAGTCTGGTGCTGCAAGAGTTCCTTTTTCTAAGGTGATGAAGATATGAATATCATCTCCTTGTGCAAGGGCTTCTGTATCAGCAATACCAATAGAGCTTTGAGTTAAGTTTGTAATGGTTGCTCTTGTTTCATCATATCCTTTATTAGTGCTAACAATAGCATTTTGTCCCATAAATGTTTCACCTGATGGCAAGATGATAACGGCATTTGCTGAACCTACAACATTGATGAGTGTTTGTGATGTTAAACCCCAATACATTTCATCAAATTCATCATTATTCCATATCAATCTATCTACGAGGTAGTTAAAGCGATATGTATGAATTCCTGAAGGAATGTTTATTGGTTTTTTAGGCTCAATATAGAGGTTTTTACCAATTTCTGTGATTTTATATGGATATTCTTCTCCGTTAATTGTAACAGATTTTAAGGTTAAATCTATACGACGACATTCTTTTTGTGATGAGCAGTTATATTTTGGTAGGATACGAAAGAATCCTTGTGGGAATCCTTCGTTATTTGAAACAAAAACAAACTCTTCAGAAATATCAACTAAACCTGTTGGGGTAATATTTAAAGTGCTTAGCATGTAAGCAATATGTTCTTCGGCAGGAGCCATAATTTCTCTATCATCGGATAATTTTACCATTACGTATGGGAAATCTGGTACAAATTGTTCATTGTTTTGAGGGTGTTCAACTGGACGATAAAATCTACCTTGTATTTCTAAATCTTCATTTAGAGTTGAGTTCATATCTTTGGCACGTCGCATGCTCTCTTGATAAATTTTATCATATGCAGATAGAGTTTTTTCGTGTTTTTTCTTTAATTCTTCTGTATTTACAATGCTAGTTGATGAAGGGGTTGAAATTTCGTTTTCGTTAATATTTGCTGTGGCGGTGATTTTTATACGATTTTGAAGATATTTTTGAACGGCTTTTTTGTTATTGATATCAGGAATTTCATTATATAGTTTTTCTGTATCTTTTTGTAATGTTGAAAAGTTTACAGGTTTTGTATCAATAGGTTCAGCGGCACTACGTATTCCAGCATATGTGTTATTTGAAATAGAGATTAGAGTTGCTAGTAGTAAATATGCAAAAAAATTCTTCATATCTTTTCCTTCATTGTTGCGAAATAGAAGCATTGTTTGTATAACTATAAATATGTTTTATGATAAAAACAAGAGTTTAATTTTTTTAATAAGAGGATAACTATGGAAAATAATATTGCAGCAATCATATTGGGTGCAGGAAAAGGTACTCGTATGGAGTCAGATTTACCAAAAGTAATGATGCCAGTTAGCGGTAAACCAATGATAAAGCATATTATAAATACGTTAGAGGAAATGGATGTTAGAGAAATTGTAACAATCATCTCTCAAGACGGAGAATTGGTTAGAAATGAAACTGCGCCATATAAAACAGCTGTGCAAATAGAGCAATTAGGTACTGGTCATGCTGTTAAATGTGCAAAAGATGCCTTAAAAGGATTTGATGGTCAAGTTTTGGTTATTTTTGGTGATACTCCATTGATTACAAAAAAGACATTTATGAAAGCTGTAGAAATTATAAAGAGTGGTTATGCTGTTTGTGTGCTTGGTTTTAGACCAGAAGATGCTGGACGTTATGGCAGATTAAAAATGAATGGTTCTGAGCTTGTTGGAATTGTTGAATATAAAGATGCAACAGAAGAAGAAAAACAAATTGATTTTTGTAATTCTGGTTGTATGGGGTTTGATGGTAAATATTTGTTTGATATTCTAGATAGAATTGGTAATGAAAATGCAGCAAAAGAATATTATCTTACAGATGCTGTAGAAATTGCTCGTAAGATGGGATTAAAGTGTACTGCTATTGAGGGTAATCCTAAAGAAGTTGCGAGTGCAAATACTCGTGCAGAACTTAAAGAGTTGGAAGAGTTTTATAAGGAAAGAGAAAATTGGTAAGTAGATTAAGAGAATATTGGTTTGGCATATTGATAAGCCTTATGGTTGTTATTTGCTTAATCTTTAGTTTGATAGTGGTTTTATCTCCACATAGTGATGGTAAAATGCGTGGTTTTGCGCCTTGTACGTATGAGCTTGCTGTTAGACTTAGCCAACAAAGTGGAGAAGGTAAACTTTGGGGTGTGGCAGGAGCTGTTACTAATGCTAATTTGTGTTATGTTAGTGTTATTAGAGAAGGCGTTGAGCTTTGGGTAAAGGGTAAACAATCTACACCTTGGGCTAATTATATGTATGAGCCTGAGCCTTTTTACGAGGATGCCAATATTGAGCCAATTTCAGAAGATTTATTAAAAGCAAATCTTTTGGATAGTGAAGAAGGTGAAGTGGTAAAGCTTGTTGATGAAAGTGCAAATGTTGAAATAATTGATGGGGGACAAGATGAGCAAAAGTAAAAAAATGCCAGAGTGGGATTTGTCAGAGTATTATACAGGTGTTGATGATCCACAGATAGATAAGGATTTAGCTCTTTATGATAAGAAGGCTAAAGATTTTGTAAAGAAATATAGAGGAAGAGTTCGCGATTTAGATGCAAATGAATTTCTTAAGCTATTTAAAGCTAAAGAAGAAATGAGACGTATATCTTCTAAATTGGGGGGATTTGCATATCTTAATTCTGTTACCAATATGCTTGATAGTAAAGGGACAGCTCTTTATCAAAGAGTAGAGGAAACTTTGACTAATTCTGGTAAAGATTTGGTGTTTTTCTCTATTGAATTTAATAAGCTTTCAAATAAGCGAATCGAAGAATTATTACAAGATAAAAAGTTAAAAGCGTATGCTCCTTTTATAAATCGTGTTAGAAAGTTCAAAAAATATGAGCTTACAGAAGAAGTTGAAAAGACTTTAATGGAGAAGGAAATTACATCTGGTTCTGCATGGGTTAGATTTTATGAAGAGAGTATGGCTCGTCTAGAATATGTGGTAGATGGCAAAAAGTACAATGATGCGGAAATTGGCAGACTTTTAACAGATGTTGATCCTAAAATTAGAGCTAAAGCCGGCAAAGAAATGAATAAAGTTACTAAAGAAAATTCTTTTATGATTGGTTATGCTTATAACATGATTATGAAAGATAAGGCTATTGATGATGAAAAGCGTGGCTTTAGTTTGCCTATGTCTTCTCGTAATCTTGCTGAAGATGTTAGTGATGAAACTGTATCATGTTTGGCTGAAACTATTAGAGATAATTATAAAAATATTGCATGGCGTTTTTATAAGATTAAAGCAAAACTCTTGGGTATGAAGAAAATTTATTATTGGGATAGAAATGCTCCGCTTCCTATTGAAGATAATAGTGAATTTAAATGGGAAGATAGTGTTAAAACTGTGCTTGAAGCATATAAAGAATTTTCGCCAAAACTTTATGAAATAGCAAAAGAATTTTTTGAAAATGATTGGATTGATGTTGCTCCTAAAAAAGGTAAACGTAGTGGCGCTTTTTGCTCTTCTCCTTTAGTTGAAGGTCATCCTTTCTTAATGCTAAACTTTGTTGGTCAACGTAGAGATGTTTTGACTTTAGCTCATGAGTTAGGTCATGGTTGCCATCATCAGCTTCGTCGTAAAAATGGAGTTTTAAATGAACATTCTCGTATGACAACAGAAGAAGTTGCTTCTGTTTTTGGTGAGATGCTAGTTTTTCAATCTATGCTTAAGAATGCAAAAACTAAAGAAGAAAAGATTTCTCTTTTGACAATGAAGATTAATGATATGATTAATACTGCAGTGCGTCAAATTGCATTCCATTTCTTTGAAACTCGCGCTCATGAAGAACGTAAAAAAGGTGAAGTATCTGTTGAGCGTTTGAATGAGATTTGGTTGGAAGAGATGCGCGCTAGTTTGGGGCCTGATGTTGTTGTTGATGATAAAGTTGACCATATGTGGGGACAAATTGGTCACTTCTTCTTCTTGCCATTCTATGTATATGCATATTCTTTTGCAGATTGCGTTGTTAACTCTTTATATTGGTTAAAAATGCAAAACAAGATTCCTAATTTTGAAGATAAATATCTTAAACTTCTATCTCAGACTGCAATAGCTGATTATAAAGATATTTTTGCTCCATTTGGTTTGAATCCAGAGAGTAGGGAGTTTTGGCAAGGGGGAGTTAATCTGATAGAGTATTATATAACAGAACTTGAAGCTCTTTTAAATGAGTAAATTTTAGTTTCTACCTCTCAGATGGAAGCCTGTCCCTAAATGCTCACGTACCTCTATGTACGCTCCGCTTTAGGGCAGGACATCTGATGTTATAAACGTAAAATTTATCTCATTTAACGCATGACGAGAGTTATCATTCTTTCATGATGAAGTCATATCCTAAATGCTCATGTTTGTTTAATAAAAAAAGGTTCGCTATTAGCGAACCTTAATTGTAGAGTGAGCGATTTCTTAGGCTCCGGCTCCGTTAAGAAGGTCATCGAGGTTGATGATGGAATTTCCACCGTATACCTTCGGGAAGTTCTTAGCGAGGACTTCTTTGAGAAGTTCAGGGTTGTTCTTGAGAATTTCTCCCAATTTCTCCTTAACTTCGTTCTCGGAAGCACCTTTGAGTCTAAGGGCATCGGCTTCTGCTTCTGCTTTCTTTCTAAGAGCTTCTGCTTCTGCTTTTGCTTTAATTGTCAGGTACTCAGCTTCTCCTTCTGCCTGAATTTTGAGCTGTTCTTTCTTTGCCTCCATAATCTGTTTCTTATTCTGTTCAACAGCAAGTTCAGAAATGGATTTCTTGTATTCTGTGTCATATTCAATGTTCTGAATTGATACAGAAATCTGAGAGAACATATCTCCTGCAAATGGAGAAAACTTCAAACATTCGGCTTTAACCTTGGCTTCGAAACGAGTTTGAATTTCGTCTTGAAGGTCCTTGATTTTACCATTGATGTCTGAATACTCTTTTTCAGCAACAACCTGAGAGATGCAGGAGTCAAGCCAAGGGCAGAGGGCTGTGGTCATAAACTTGTCTTCGCCAATGTACTTGTGCAACAAATGAACTTCTGACTCATTTACGCGGTAGTTTAAGACATAGTCTATAACAACTTCGCGGAGATTTTTGTTCATCATCTTAGCTGTTGTACATTTGTGCTCTTTCAAGCGTACGTCTACCTCTTTAAGTGTTGAGATGAAAGGCACAACTAGGTGTATACCTTGAGAGTATGACTTGTTGCGCAACACCTCAAATACTTTGAGATATCCAGCGTTTCCAGGTTGTACGATGACAAGACTGTTAACGAGGATAAGCAAGAAAGAACTAACACCGATTACTGCCCATCCAATTCCGAGTCCGAGGACTGAGATAAGGATTGCACCTGCTACTACACCCACCAGGGTGACCCATGTGACGATATTGCGTCCAGCAATGATCGCACTTAAGATGTCTTTATTTTTCATATCTAACTAATATTGGTTTGGAGTAAAAGATACCATATTTTAGGGTTTTTGTCAAGTTTTTTTGTTAAAAACAAGTAAAATAAAGATATTTGCTTGACAAATGAAGTTATTTGTTATATTTCAGTTTTTGACACTTTATTATGATGTCAGAAAAATAATTTTTATGTCTATGAAGGAAAAAGTAAAAAAACAAATTGAAATCGTAAACGGCGATAGTCGTGAGGCGATTGAGGATTTGATTAATTCGAATCCTAGATTGAGCAGTGAGGCTCAATTAGCAATTATCGAGAAGCAAGACAAGAATTTATTCAAGTCGCTAATGTCATCTCAGCGTAGAATTTGCGATAAGGCAATTGTTAAAATTTTTACAATGAGCGACATTACTTGGGTCAAACTTTTTGGCCGTTACTGTCGTTCAATTAGTGAGAGTGCGCATAAGGTGCTGTGCAAGACCTGTATGAACTATGCAGAGAGGTATGTTGAGTATGACAGACAAAGGTATTGCGAAGAGTTCGTGGATATGATTTTGCCGGTAGAAATCAACGAGTATTCTGAGCAACTTGAGGCGATTTATGGAGAAGGTAACCGCGGTTACTCAATCAGGCACTTCTAATAGTTTCTTGCTATTCTAAATTTAAAGGGCGGTTGTTGGTCGACACAACCCCCCTTTTTTTATGATAATTTTTTTTCAAGATAATCAATTAACTCTTTATCTTCTATATCTTTTGCATATCTTAGAGCTAGGTTTAGATATTTGTTTTCTTCTTCTTTATCGCCTTTTAGTTTGGATATTTCTGCTAAGTTATTGTAATCAACAATTGCCCCTTTTAAGCGGTCTTGGCTATGTTCTAGGTCAAGAGCTTGTTTGAATAAAGTGGTAGCTAAATTGATGTTGTTTTCAGCTAAGTTTATTAACCCTAGTAATGTGTAAGCATTGGCAGGATAATATGTTGTTGAGTGGGGCGTTTTTTGCTTAATTAGAGCGGTTAGTATTTCTTTGCTTTGCTTATAGTTTTCTTGTTGGTATAAAATTTCTGCTTTTAGGTAGAGGTTTTCAAAAATTCCTACGTTGTGGTTAGTTTGATTATATGTTTTTATGGCTTTGTTAACATGTGTTAAAGCGCTTTTAAGTTGATTGTTCTTTATGTTAATTCGGGCAAGCATTTCTTGCGCAAATCCTTGTGATTGAAGGCTAGAATGGGAGTTTTTAGTAATTTCTGAATAGCATTTTTTGCTTTCGTTATAATTTTTTTCTAAAAATAGTATTAAGCCTTGCCAATTTTTTATGTCGTTTGATGTTTTTGCTAGATTATTTATTTTGCATATATCCAGTGCTTCTTGTAAGTATTCTTTGGCTGGAGTATAATTTTCTCGCCCTAACTCAATTAGCCCCATATATGCTATTGTTTCAGCTACTTTAGCACTTAATTTAAGCGAAGAAAAAATCTTTTTTGCTTCTTTTAGCATGGTGTGAGCAACGTCGTATATTCCACTTATGCGATATGTTTGTGATAATGCTAAATAGCACTCTGCTTCTTCATAAGTGTAATGTAAATTTTTATATAGTTTTAGGGCTTTTGAGTAGTCTTTAGATGCAGACATCATATCTGTTTGATGCAAATTATATTGAGCTTTTAGATAGTAATAGTTAGCTTTATAATATTTGGGAGCATAAAAGGGGATTTTTATAGTTTCTAATATATGGTCAAAAGCAATTTGATTGCCGTTTAGCAAACATACCTTAGCATATAAAAGTAATAATCGATAGTTACTTGGGTGCTTTTTTATAGCATTTTCTAATAATTTGGTATTTATAGTGAAATTTTTGGTAAGAGCTTTTGATAGTATGGTTTCTAATTTTGGGCTAAGTTTGAAAAATTTACCCTTAGCTTCTTGTTTTATTAAAGATGTGGCATAAAAAATAGGAATATCTTTAGTTGATGCAATATTAAGGTATTTATTTTGGATGGTTTTGCAGAGCTTTATATAGCGCAAACGTACTAGTGTTATAGCAATAAATAATGCCATAATTCCTAGTTCAATAAAAAATAATCTATTTATTATTAAATCTTTCAAAATATTTACTCTATATTAGCTTTTTAAAGTTTATGTTACATATAGGACGTCTTTCTAACTATATTTATAGAGGATATTTTTTAAAATGGCTATTACGAAATTAACTTCTGAGCAACTTTATCGCAAATGTGATGCTGAAAAATTTAATTTTACTACAACTGCAGATTTAGAAGAACGTGTATCTGTGTTGGGACAAGATCGTGCTATTAGTGCAGTTGAGCTTGGTATTAACATTAAATCTAGAGGCTATAATTTATTTTGCTTAGGACCTGAGGGTACAGGTAAAACATCTTTAGTTAAGAGAATCTTAGATAAGGAAGGTAAGCTTAGAGAAACTCCAGATGATTGGGTTTATGTGTATAATTTTGATGAGCCACACAAGCCTATTGCTATTAACTTTAAGGCAGGGCAAGCAGCTTCTTTTGCTAAAGAAATGGAAGATTTTGCTGAATTT
>JAEIGA010017055.1_pt1 | contig 11055 bp, 16 predicted proteins | sample 9270691 | NCBI WGS metagenome assembly JAEIGA01 (sample SAMN17057246, study PRJNA624740) | gut metagenome | biome: biome; isolation source: fecal sample | host: Bos grunniens | place: China: Xizang | collected 2019 | reverse complement strand
ACCAGTGGGGAGTCTGGACGACATGCTGGTGCCGTGACTCGCTGGAGTACGGCATCGAGCAGGCACACAAGCAGGGCGCCTTTATCTACTGCGATACCGACAGTGTAAAGTACCTGGGAGATCTGGATCTCACGGACTGGAACCGCGAGAGGATCCTCGACTCCGAGGCTTCGAAGGCCTACGCGGACAACACGGCCGGTATACGTAAGTATATGGGCGTCTTCGAGGATGAGGGCCGCTATAAACGATTTGCTACCAGAGGCGCGAAGAAGTACGCATACGAGGACGCAGACGCGCGGCTGCACATCACGAGCGCCGGCGTGAATAAGAGATCAGGCGCGAAGGAGCTCGAAGCGGCCGGCGGCCTGCCTGCCTTCCTCCAGGAGTCCTTCACTTTTAAGGAAGACGAGAACGAGGCCGTCTATGTGGACCATGTCCGGCGCTTTGACTGGATCGACGGCCACAGGCTCCGGATCGCGCCCTGCGTGACGATCCGGCCGTCCTATAAGACACTGTCAGACAGCGAGGAGTACGGCCTGCTGGTCCTGACCTCGAAGAACCTCCGCGAGTTCACTCTTGACCGCTTCGATAAAATTCTTTGAGATACTGATTGACAACTGCAATATATTGTGGTAGTATGATGTTGTTCAAGTTCGAGTCTGAGTACCCGATGTTACAGATCTAATCAAATTCAACCGCGGCCCACCGGCGGACAGGTGGGAGAGAGGATAATATGACATATTTCATCGACAAATACGTGATTGCTGACCGCCTTCCGAACCTCCAGGAGGATCTTGATATCAGATCCGACCGCAGGCAGTGCGACCTGATTATTGAATTCGTGAACAGATACGTCAACGCTGTGATCGAGTGGGAGCGCTTCGCGGATCGCTGGGACATGGGCCGCAGAGCGGAGCTCGCGGACATCCTCACCGAGCTGTACGGAGTGTCCGACGACTCGGTTATTGAAGTAGAGCGCTACGGCGCCGATCTCGCTAAAGAGATCATGGAGGCGGAAGCATGAGAGCAAAGTACAATCCTAAAGAGACGACGGTCCGCCTTGACCGTCAGGAATCTATCCTCGTGCTCCGCGCGCTCGACTGTCTCCGCTATTCTCCGGAGACCTCAAACTGGAACGGCGACCAGCTGCTCGAACTGGCAGCACTGTCGCACACCTGGCGCGCGATGGTCCAGGACATGAACAGCCCTGCCGCGGAAGAGCGCTGCAGGAAGCACAACGACACCGAGGCGCTCCGCGACATCGCGGAGTGTGCAGGACCCAGAGAGGAGGAGCGAGTCGATGGCGGAGCTTATTAACAGATGGGCGGAGCTTCCTCCGAACGTTAAGGTGTTTTTCATCGGCGTGGCGCTGATCCTCGTGATCGGCGTCGCCGCCATCATACACGAGTCGGTCGAGGAGAGCCGGCACGAGAAGATCCACTGGAGGCGAGGCCATGGCTAAAGACCGTCACGGACTTATCACTACCACGTTCTGGATGTACACCGTCGAGGTCCTGACTTTTGACGGCAAGGTCAAGAAGTACGGCGTAGCGAGACGCCGGAGAGCTGACGACAAGGTCCTTAGCGACGCGCTCACCTTGAGAGGCGCGCGGGAGGCGCGGATCGTCAGCCTGTCCGTCAACGTCTGCGGCATGACTCCGACGCAGTTCGTCAAGACCGCCCGCATTTTATCAACTAAGGAAGTAAGGATCTGATCCTTGCAAATATAACCGGCGCCGGCTCCCGTCTCCGGCAGATTGGAGTATTCAATGAATACATGCGCATTACTTGGAAGGCTGACCGCAGACCCTGAGCTCCGGAAGGCAGGCAAGCAGAAGGACGCCGTGAGCGTCGTCAATTACACGCTGGCAGTGAGCCGGATCGGCTCGGAGGAAGCCGATTTCATCCGCTGCGTCGCGTTCGGCAAGACTGCCGAGTTCATGGAGAACTACCTGAAACAGGGCTCAAGGATCGCCGTCACCGGCAGGATCCAGACAGGCCAGTACAAGGACAAGGACGGCAAGACCGTCTTCACGACCGAAGTCATCACCGACCGCGTCGACTTCGCGGACGGCAAGGCTGAAGATGAAGACAGCGGCAGCACTCGCCGCCGGCAGAGATGAGCGCGCGGCCGAAGGTCTGCGCTATGTGCGGGGCCGGGACTATGATCCCGGCTCTGTCCATTAAGCAGCGCGGGAGAAAAGTGACGGATTACTTCTGTGATCAGTGCGCGCCGAAGAGGCTCGGCGTCACGCCGAAGGAGTTCGAGCGTTTGAAGACGATCACAGTCTCGACGGAAGTCGTGGAGGTGGAGACATGCAGAAAATAACGTACTACTGCGACCGCTGCGGGAAGGAGATCAAGGATTTCGTCCGGATCGTTTACCTGGTCACGGAGCCGGTCGAAGACGGTGAGGACGAGAGCCTCAGAGGCCCGGAGCTCTGCAAGCCGTGCAGCAACGAGATCATGAACATCACGGAGTGGATGGTCCAGAATCCCGGCGTCCGCTTTGACAACGGACGGCCGACCGGAAAGCTTCCCGGACGCGAACCGAAGAACCGGAAAGAGATTGATCACGGAAAGCTCGGCGCGCTGGCTGCTGCAGGATGGACACAGCACCAGATCGCCGAAGAACTGGGGATCAGCACAGCGACCGTACACAAGTATATCATGAAGGACCTCGAAGCTTACAGCAACGGCGAATTTATGGAGGCCTGAGATGCTGACACCGGAGAATCTTTATACTGAGGACGGTCTTTATCTTAACTTTGAGGAGATCCTCAAAACCCCATACAAACGTATAATGATAATCTCCATGCGCGGAGGCGGCAAGACATACGGCTGCCTCCGTGAACTGCATCGGAGGAGTGAGCGCTTTATATACTTCCGGCGGACCGACAAGGCGGTCAACGTGGCGATGGACCGCGAGTGGCACATATACGCCAAGCTGAACAGAAACGAGGGCTGGAAGGTGGAGCCCAGGAAGAACGCCGCTACCGGGATCTCCCGCTTCTTAGAGGATGGCGAGGCGATCGCCTACTGCTTCAACCTGTCAACCTTCCACACGATCCGGTCGATCGGCGACGCGGAGGCCCTGGGCGTGAAGTGGATCGTCTTCGACGAGTTCATCCCGGAAGAGAAGGAAGCGAAGCGATACGACGCCTTCAGCGCCTGGAACAACGCGGACGAGACGCTGACCAGGAACGCGGAGCTTGAGGGCTACGAGGTCCGGCGGCTCCTCATGGCCAACGCCGACACGATCCGCGGCGAGATGCTGGCCGGCTTCGACGTCGCGGACGACTTCCTCATGATGCAGGAGACCGGCCTCGAGATCTACGAGCACAGCCCGGACTTTCTGCTTCTCCGGCCGCACTGCGAGAAGCTGATGCAGCTCAAGATGCAGACGTCACTCTATAAAGAGACCGCTGGATCCGACTTTGCCGAGGTGGCGCTCACGAACAAGTTCCGGGTGGACGACCGGCAGATGATCGGAAGCCGGAACCTGTCGGAGTACAGATCGAGGGCTGCAATCTCCGGGATCTGCATCTACCGGCACAAGAGCCGCAAAGGGGAATATTACATCTCCGACGCGGTCAGCGGGAAGCCGAAGGTCTACGGCAGAGGCGAAGCGGAGCGGACGCGCTTTATACGCGAAAATACGGCCGTTTTCCAGGCCTACCTCCGGAACAAGGTTTATTATTCAAGCGTGAAGACGCAGACAGTATTTCTGCGTGTTTACGATGAAATATGATATATTGCGGCGGGCTTGACAGTCTGCCGTTTTTATTGTATGTTAAGGTTGAGGATGGAGGCGTCCGCAGTTCAGGCGCCGGAAGCGCCGGACGCGGTTTGGAACTGGCCCTTGCTCCATCCTCATATTATTACTAATATGTTAGCTCCGGCTAACAGAAAGGAGGCCGTGATGCAGTTTTCCGATGTTCTGACCCTGATCGGGTCCTACGCTTTCCCGATCGTAATGTGCGTGGCGTTCTTCTGGCGCCAGTATAAGAGTGACGAATCCTTTAAGGAGGAGCTGAAAGACCTCCGCGACGCCCACCAGGAGGAGATGCTGAAAAGCATCGAGGCGATCAACAATAACACGCAGGCGCTGCAGAGGTTAGTTGACCGCCTGGAGGCGATGAAATGACTCCGGCATACACAGCCGTGCAGAAGTTTTATGATCTCTACTTCGGCCGGGACAAGATAGCGTACTGGCTCGGCGCGAAAGGCGAAGTTTTGACATATAAGCGGATGCAGGAGCTTGTAAGCTGGAACCCTGAGTACTTTTCAAAATACACGCCCGACCAGCTCGAGGCGCTTATGCGCTGGAGCGAGGGCAAGATTGGCTTTGACTGCAGCGGGCTTGTCTGCGCGTGCTACGGCATCGCGGGATACAGTTCCTGGACGCTGCGGGAGATGATGGTCAGGACCTCATCCGTGAAGGAGTGCAAGGCCTCCTCCGTCCTCTGGAAGCCCGGACACGTCGAGCTTGATCTCGGTTTCGGAGCTACCGGCGGGATCCGGAGCGAAGGAAAGACCATCGAAATAAACGACAACGGATGCGCCGGCTTTGAACTGGGCGGAGAGCTTCCGGGGTTCGACTATTCCATGATGTATAACTTTTAGACAGTATACGTTAAGAAAGGAGCAATTATGACAAACAGGGAGCTGATCACCGGCCTGAAGGACTTAGGCCTCAGCGACTCCGCGATCCTCGCAGTATTAAGCGAGCAGACAAACACAGCAGCACCCGCGGCTCCGTCCGCGGTTGAAGCACCGGCTCCGGAAGCGGCTCCGGAACCTGAAGCGCCGGCACCGGCTCCCGCAGCTCCGGCGCCGGATCCGCGCGAGGACAGGATCCTCGCAGCGATTGAGAAACTGACCGGCGCGATCTTCGCGTCCAACGCAAGAAGCACCGGCCGCGACACTCCGGCCCAGGAATCGGTCGACGACGTCCTGGCCAAAATCCAGATATCACGTTAATGGAGGTGTATTATGCCTGTTAACACAGTTACTTTTAACCAGCTGGCCACCGTCCTGAACTCAATCGTAAGTCAGGCGACCGGCGCGTCCACAGTCACAGCAACCAATACCTCGCAGTTCGTCAGCGTGGCAAAGACCGCCCTCGAGGTCGGTTATGATCCGCTTTCGACCGCGATCTCCCAGGTGCTCGGCAAGACCATCTTCTCCCGGAGAGACTACGCCGGCAAGCTCCGCCTGCTGGAAGTCTCCGAGCAGACCTATGGCAATCACACCCGGAAGATCCAGCCGATTGACAAGGACTTCGAAGAGGATGACCGCATCAAGCTGACCGACGGCTCCGCGATCGACCAGTTCGTCGTCAATAAGCCGAAGGTCGTCCAGACCAACTTCTACGGAATCAACGTCTACCAGAAGAGCCTCACCATCTACCGCGACCAGCTCGACTGTGCTTTCTCCGGTCCGGAAGAGTTCGGACAGTTTATCGGTATGGTCATGGGCAACGCGATGGACCAGCTCGAGCAGTCCAGAGAAGAGACCAGACGCTTCACGCTGCTGAACCTGATCGGCGGCACCGTGAAGGGCGCTGTAGCAACCCAGAACGTCAAGCTCGTCACCGAGTACAACGCAGCAATCGGCGGACCGTCTACTCCGCTCACCCTTGCGGACCTGCTCGCTCCGGATAAGTTCCCGGACTTCGCCCGCTGGATCTTCGGCCGCATCGCTGCAGCATCCAGGGCCCTGACCGACCGGACCGTGCTTTATCACCAGAATCCGACAACGGCGACCCCGGTCAGCGGAAAGATCGCAAGACACACCCCGGTCGAGGATCAGCGCCTCGTCCTGTACGCGCCCTTCTTCGACAGAGTCAACTCCCAGATCCTCAGCACGTCGTTTAACGATGAATACCTCAAGCTGATCCCGCACGAAGAGGTCAACTTCTGGCAGGCTGCCGGATCCGGCCAGTCGATCAACGTCACGGCCGGCTATACCACGACAGCAGGCGCCGCGACGTCCTCGGCGTTCACGAGCTCCGTCGTCCTCGGCGTCCTGTTCGATAAGGAAGCGGCCGGTACCGTAGTGGCAAACCAGTGGAGCGCTCCGTCGCCCTTCAACGCCCGCGGCGGGTATTACAACCAGTACTGGCACGAGTCCGCGAAGTACTTCACAGACTCGTACGAGAACGCGATCGTCTTCACGCTTGATTAAGGAGGTGGGCCGTGCAGGTTAAATTCTACAACTTCAATAAGAGGATCAACTCCACGGCCCAGCCAAGCGGAAGCGCCGGCACGACCATCGACTGTATTATTAAAGACGGCAGCTCCCAGCTGTCGCCCACGATCAGCCTCAAGTGGTCGTCCGGCGCTGCGCCGGTTTACAATTACGCGTATATCAGCGCCTTCGGAGGCCGTTATTATTTTGTGAGCGACTGGATTTTCCAGGACAGACAATGGACTGCCCGCCTGCGCGTGGATGTGCTGGCAACGTACAAGGGGAACATCGGAACTCTGTCTAAATATGTTCTCAGGAGCGCGTCACAGTCTAATAATCATGTGCTGGATAACTACTACCCGGCAACAGGCGAAGCGCTCAATTATAACGCACAGGCCAATTTCGGGTGGGCTCAGTACGGATCAGCCGGCGGCGCTGTTGTCGCGACCGTGATCGGAAAGAACACTGTACCGTCCGGGAACTATGTAGCACAGGCCCAGATCGCAGTCGCAGACACGCAGCTGCTTATTAACAACCTGCTCGACAAGATCAGCTCCGAGATCAACATCTCGGATGATCCCGATTTCGGACTGTTCGACCTCTGCGCGGAGCTGATCAAGATCCCGTCCAGAATGTCCGACAACCTGATTAAATATGTTCCCGACATGATGTGGTTTCCGTTCACGAACAGCAACACCGCGACGCCTGCCGACAACCTGAAGGCCGGTATCCACGAGGTCCTTGCTGCAAATAAATACAAGTGGATAACCAACCCGATTGTCACATTCTCCCAGGACATCAGCACAAGCTCTTTTCCCGGCAGCGATCCTGACTGGGAATGGGCGGCGCCTTATGCGTCTTATACGCTGCATTTCATGCCGTTCGGAGATATACCGCTCGACAGCTTCGACATCCTGAGGTCTTCAAAGCTGACCTTGCAGGTGAAGGTCGACACGATCAGCGGCATCGCAGTGCTGATAGTTTCGGCATATTCCGGAGAGCTCGGCTCCAGAGTGCTGACCACAAGGTCCGCACAGCTCGGCATCAAGCTGCCATATGGAGGATCATCTCTCGATGTTGCCGGAATGATGGGAGGCGCGGCAGCTGCCGCGGTCTCTGCTGTTAACTATTTCACCGGAGCGGAAGGAGCTACTGCGGCCGGTCTGGTCGGATCAGTCGCGAACGCAGCCAACCTGTCGAACCCTTCAGCCTATTCATCCGGAGCGACCGGAACCGGCGCATCCATAACAGGGATCGCGACACTGTACTGCAGGAAGCTCGCGCACGTTCCTATCGATAACGCTGAAAACGGTTCACCGCTGTGTCAGATGGTAACGATCAGCACGCTGTCGGGTTTTGTTAAGGTCAAGGATGGGAACATCACAAGCCTGACCGGCACGGATGCCGAGCTGGATGCCGTCAAATCATATCTCGAGGGAGGTTTCTTCTATGAATAACCCCTACACCTATACCGAGATCAACGCCTACAACTCCGCGACGGCACCGTCGACCGTGCACGTCCGGAACACAGGCCTCGCCCGGTTCTTCAAACGCTACCTGCTCCAGGAAGCGATCAGCCGCTTTGAGTTCAAGCTTCCGGAGACTTTTGATTCTAATTATTTCACATACGTGCTTTTCGTGATCGGACATATCGCGATCATCAGGACGGACAAGTACGGCGTGATCCCCCAGCACTGCGGGCTCGGCGGTTTTACCGTACAGTATCAGCCGTTCTGGACTACGATCAACAACCCGCTGATCGAGCCGCGCGACAAGTACGTGATCGGCAAGGACTGCGCGCTGATCAAGCTCCAGCCGGATTACTGCGGTCTGTACGACATCGTGGACTACTACGGCGACCTTATGGCGCTCACGGCCGAGACCGCCGGCGTCAACATCCTGAACAGCAAGCTGTCGTATGTGTTCGGAGCGACCAACAAGGCGCAGGCCGAAAGTATGAAGAAGATGTATGACCAGATCGCGAGCGGCGAGCCGGCGTCATTCATCGACAAGTCGCTGTTCGACGAGGACGGAAAGCTGACCGTCACGATGCTGACCCAGAACGTCGGCCAGAACTTTATCGCGGACCGGCTCCTGGATGCGCTCGGAACGATCCGGAACATGTTCCTGACGGATATCGGCATCGAGAACGCGAACACGGACAAACGCGAGCGGCTGATCTCCGACGAGGTCAACGCCAACAACGCGGAGACCGAGAGCAAGGTCTCCCTGTGGCTGGAAACGCTCGAAAAAGGCTTTGAACAGGCCCGGAAGATGTACGGCCTGACTAAGCGCCAAATGTCCGTAAAACTGCGCAAATTCGAAGCCACAGAGGCAGATAAGAAGGAGGTGGGAGACAATGGCGAACCTGTCAATCCTGGGTCTGTATAACTACGACCCGACCATCTTCGACGGCCTGACGATCCCGACGGCCGACGACATCACCGACGAGGCCGACAAGGTCACCGATCCTTTTGTGCCGGACAAGCAGACGCTGATCAGCTACATATGTATGCAGCTCGCGGAGATGGAGCTTGTCTATACAAAGCCGGAGGTCGTCAAGACCATGATCGGGATCTGGTCCTCCGTCCGTCTCCCGGTATGGAAAGCGATCTACAACACGCTGCTGTACAAGTATAATCCGATCTGGAACAAGGACGGCGAGATCATCGAAGAGCACGATCTCGAGATTGAAGACGACTACAACGTCACCAACCTGAAGACCGAGCACGACGGCAACGTCGCGAACGAGGTCACCGGATACGACTCAGCGACCTACAGCCCGAACACGCGGCAGGTCGTGGACACGTCCGACACCCAGAACGGCAACACGAACAACGTGCACACCGACACAGGAACGATCACCAGGACCGAGCACGGCAACATCGGCGTGACAATGACGCAGGAGATGATCCGGCAGCAGCGCGAGGTCGTACAATTCAATCTTTACGATTTCATAATGAACGATTTCAAAGCCCAGTTCTGCGTAGCAGTCTGGTAAGGAGGTAAAGAAATGGCACTATTTGAACAGTTCCCCTATACCAACTTCCACGAGATGAACCTCGACTGGCTGCTCCAGAAGATGAAAGAGCTGGCGGCCAGTCAGAAGACGCTCGAGGAAGCGATGGAAGAGCTGGAGTATACGATCCACCACCTGGACGTCGACGACGCGGTCGTGGAAACGCTGAACAACATGCTCGCGGACGGCACGCTCTCCGACCTCATGGCTGAAGCGATTTCAGAATATGAGGCACAGATCGGCGTGATCGTGCAGCAGCAGAACCAGCGGATCGCGGTCCTCGAGAGCCGGGTCTCCGAGATCACGAACCTGCCGGAAGGCAGCACGGCCGGCGACGCAGAGCTCGCGGACATCAGGATCGACGCGTGGGGCGATATGTGGCCTTCCGCCGGCGACGCAGTCCGCGGTCAGGTCGGGATCCTCTCCGACTCCAACGCGGAGAATAAGATCTGGCCGACAACCGGCGGATCCAGCACCCTGAACGGCCTGACCTGGATCTGGAACGGCGACGGATCGCTGACGATCCAGGGCACGGCAACAGCAACGACGACAATCTACCTGAACGGAACGACCGGCGCGGCAGTCGCCAACCTCCCGGAAGGTTCTTATCTGGTCCAGCGCTGGATCGTGCAGGGCTCCGGCAACGTACGTTTCTCACGTATTGTGAACGGCAGCGGCGTGAACCTGATCGCGACATATGACACCTACGCGCAGGCCAGCTTCACGCAGGGCCCGAACGACGGCGGCGTATACCTGCAGGTCGGCAACGCGCAGACCGTAAATGGTACCTTCCGTTTCATGGTCTCCGAGGACCTCGGACTGGACGCTCCGGCCTACTCCCCGGCGGTCCGGCACTCCGCGCTTGACGCAGTCGCACGGACGCAGGTCGCCGACCTTGAGCTCAAGATTGACCGCGGCGTGAAGTGGCGCTATGTGACCATCTCGCCGGCAGTACAGAACGCAAGCGAAGGCATCGAGGTGCTTTGCGGGGATAAGCTCCTGTTCCTCCTCGTGCACTCTGTAGACGCCAATGTGAAGATGGATACCTGGCGGATCGCGTACGCGTGGAAGTCAGACGCCGATTTCACGCGCCTGCAGCAGCTCACAACACAAGGCGAGTGGGAGTGCGCGATCAAGATGAGCGGCTGGACTGACTTCGCCGGCGGCTACCTCCACGGTCACGAGTGGATGAGCAGCCAGAGCGGATTCGACAATCCGCACATCATCTCCGGCGGCGTCAATTATCCATTCTATGACATCAGCGCAACACCGCCGACGTACATCCTGCCTAATTATAACGAGGTGTATCAGGCGTCTGATATGTATATGGCGGTAAGGACAAGCCTCCAGGGCCCCGCAGATACCGGATCAACCGTGCGGGCGCGTCATAACCGTATTTATCACTTCACCAGCGAAGGCCTTGAGCTCCACCAGACTGTGAACTGGAACTACGGCACAGCGCAGACGACCGCGGCCTGCTATCTTGCGATGCTGCCTGTTGCAAAGAACAGGGTAGACGGCTATATGACCGACGCACCGGGTTCTTATGGGTACAGGCCTCTCGATCCTCTGGCAAGCGGCTACTCCTATACGGACCCGTACGCAACTCATACGGAGCTGGCAGGCCCTGCCGGATCCATCGAGTTCAGCGTGCCGAAGTACCCCACCGGCCTGACCGGCGGCGACAAGTTCCTGTGTTCCGACAACAACGGCCAGTCGTACGCGAAGATGTACTACTACGTCTGCGACGGTGCGAGCGTAAGCAGCTCAACCACGCCCTGGCAGTCGACAACAGTGTACCGCTATAACCCGGGCTAACCTCCGGCAGTCCACAGCCATAGGTT
>JAEIGA010017054.1_pt1 | contig 11055 bp, 7 predicted proteins | sample 9270691 | NCBI WGS metagenome assembly JAEIGA01 (sample SAMN17057246, study PRJNA624740) | gut metagenome | biome: biome; isolation source: fecal sample | host: Bos grunniens | place: China: Xizang | collected 2019 | reverse complement strand
GCAAATAATTGTACATTTTTGCAGATTCGGCAACTTACAGAAAAATTCTCACCAGAACTGCCCTGTCATTTTCAGTGTAAACATATCTAAAGGGATTCTTGGAATTCCGCCTAACGGCGAAATAGCATCCCAACCGAATCACAATGGATAACAATCGGTTGGAATTCCGCCTAACGGCGGCATCCCTGCCCTCCGGGGGCCATCTAACAAGGTTCAGTAAAGCGTTTGTTTTACAAACTTATGTTTTTTTATTGTGTTCTATTTTCGCTCAAACAAGTTTGGCTCAAATATACACAATAAAAAAACGCCTAACTTTCGTTAGGCGCTTTACTAAACCTTGTGATTCGGTTGGGATTCGAACCCAAGACCCACAGCTTAGAAGGCTGTTGCTCTATCCAGCTGAGCTACCGAACCAACCTTGTTAGGTTTTCGGGTGCAAAATTAGGTTATTTATTCTGAATTTCAAATTATATTTCACTTTTTTGCTCAAAGAAGAGTAATATTGGCAGTGGAAGCCAGTATAATATTTGAGAAAATAGTTGTATTGCGGTTGTTCCCGCACCTATTAAAACGTCTATACGGCTATATGTTATGACAGACATTAGGAACGATGCCATAAACAACGTAAGGAGATACGATGGTACTAATCTAATTACAGACACCAATGCTTCTATTCCGTCATCTACTACATTAAAACTATCTGTTGCCATTCCATAGATTAAACATGGAAGCAAGACTAAAATCATAAGTATTGCATAAAAGCCATCTATCAACGGACTGTTTTTAAGTGTTCCTGAAATACTCAGCAATATGTGTCCGGGGCCAAAAATGCCATAAAGCAACAACACAAACAGCAACGCAAAGACTATGCACGACAGTAAAAGCGATGCATACTGTTTGTAAGAAAGTGGTTTATGATGTATAAAGTGCGATACTGTTTTGAATAAGGAGCTTCTGTTTGCGACACCAATTGTAAAGAGAAGCATCAAAATATTTGCAATGGGTGCATCATCAAACAGAGAGACAGAATTGTGCAACAAAAAACGCACTCCGTCTATTGTCAGTAAACTATGCAATACAAGTTCGGAATTGACATCAACATTGCGTAATTCCCAGAAACTGCCTACCCAAGCTATCAATATCACAGCTATAGACAGGAACAGATATAGCATAGCAGGATGCCAAATACCCAAACTTTTTCTATTCATCCGGTTCTAATTTTTGTGGATCAATAATATGTAATTCTATTGCTCTTACTACCAAACGGGTTACATTCACACTACGTTCGGTAGATGGAAACAGTTTACTTATCAACTCTGCCTGTCTTTTTTCCAACGATTTGCTACTGAATGGCATGGCACGCAATTCGCTTATCATATCTTTGGTATAGCCCAATGCCAGATGGCGCAACAGACGTTCATCGTATTCGTCTATGTCGTATGTTATAAAAGCAGAACGTTGCTGTTTTTCATTCTGTACCGATAAGCAAAATCTTTCGGTTATCTTTTGCAATATTGGCTGATTAAAGACATAATGATTGCCTGCCATAGCATCAAGGACTACACTGCGGGTTAGCAATTCACCGGTTTTAAGTATTATTCCGTCTGCTCCGGCTTCAAGCACATCCACCCAAAGCGTTTCATTTAGCAGTTCACCGGTAAAAACCAACACCTTAATTGTAGAGTATTCGTGCTTAAGTTTTCTGCATATATCTACACCAATGGTGGTAGATCCGCCTAAGCCCAAATCTAACAATACCATATCCGGCATCAAACCGGATTGTATAAGTGCCCAAAATTCCCGTTCTGTCTGAGCAGTTCCTATCACTTCTGCTTCCGGTATATCGTTACGAATTATAGAAAGCGTCCCCTTCAATTCCAACGACACATCTTCTACTACTATTAATTTGAATTTATCCATAGTTGTTACTCCATTACCGCCGGCAGAGTAAACCAAATCAAGCTTCCACCCGGAACTGATTCTGCATTTATTCTGCAACCTATATGGTTAAACATATCATCGTGTTCTCTAATTATCTGCCTGCAAAGCACGTATGCCATATCATCCTTGTTGTTTAATGGATGAAACAGAGTGTCTAACGTCTTCTGATCTGAATTCATTGAAGACAACATAGCAAACTTAACAAAGCCATACTCTTCTTTCACTGTTACAGATAACAATTCCGAATGCTCAGAAATTCTATCCATAAGAAGCCTTACAAGATATTTCAGCAGTGTTTCATCGGCCATTACAAGATGCGCAGTATTATTAAATACGGTATCTTTCTTAGCTATCTTTTGGGCATACTCTATAATATCATTGACCTCTATATTTTTTCTATTCACAATATTATCGCCTGTTTGCGATATCACATTATGACTGAGTATGGCATATATATCACGATAGTAAGATACCAATTCCTGCATCTCATTTATATCGGCCTCTCTGTTTTCTGATGTTTGTTGCAACGAAAGCAGATGTTTGATTCTGTTAGGATAATATACCGTTTCATGTTTAAGTGTAGAGAGAGAATTATCCAGCACTAAATTTCTTACATGCAACTGATTATCTTCATACTTAATACGTTCCGATTCCTCCTGTATCTGTTCTATATTACGTGCCACTAATTCAAAACGCAGTATTGTACTACGCAGTGTTGCTGCAAGGTATTGCACTATAAGCACCATCTGTTCTTGCCAACCTGCCGTATCTTTCTTGATGCTTATACCCATTACCCCTAACACTTCTAATCCGTTGATTGTATTAACGGTCAAAGGGAAGAGATAGTTCGTATCGTCGTTATACAGTTCTGTTTGCCCTTGTTTCAAAACAGTCTCCATCAATTTATCAAGAACGATATTTGCATTTCCATGGTTGGCGCATATTTCAACCCCATTGGTACCTTTTATAATTACAGAGAGATTCCTAATAGGCACCATTTGATCTATGTCGTAAACTATATTATTTACTACTTTCTGAATCACTTCTCTAACATTGAATTCCTGTTGATTCTGCACTGTTGCCGATTCCGATATTTTATCCATTACAGAAAGCACCTGCTGCATATCACTTCTATAACGAATTAGATACTTAACGTGTAACAAGAAGCCTGACACCAATAAAACCACAAACAGCAACACAATAAGCACCAACAATATAGAGAGTGTACTGTTATTTCGTTGCAAACGTAAACTATCCTGCTCTATATTATGCTCTGCGTAATACAGTTTAAACTGTTTCAGATAAAGATTGTTGTTGTAATTATAAAGTTCCCAATCACCCAATGCCAAAGCAGATATTGCAACCTCGTTACGTATCCATAACAGAGTTTCATAATCGGTTGCAAAACCACTTTCAAGCCACTCTGTTTCATCGGCATAATCTTTTCCATACATATATATATATCCCAGTGAATCACCGGTATTGGATATATAGTCCATATTCAAACAGGCTAAAGCCGAATCGGCATAGAGAAGTGCCTCTTCATAGCAAGATTCCACATTCATCAGATAGGCCTGTTCTGCATATAGATAAGCTTTATTCAAAAGAGAATCTGTTGATGCAGAAAAAGCCGCGCTACAAGGTAACAGCATAAGCAGTACCGAAAGTATGCGCTTTACACCTTTAGGTAATCTAAAGAAGAAACGACTCCCCTTACCCAAAGTACTTTCAACATCAAAACTGCATACGTCAAACAGTTTATCGGTCTTTCTATACTTATCTATTATTCCCTTGCAATTTATAAGACCAAAACCATTTTTCTTGCTATTATTGTAAATCTTTGTTTCCCGTATAGTACGCACATCTTCTTCTGAAAGCCCTATACCGGTATCAGAAACTGATATCTCCACATATTCATCATATTGTTGAGCGGAAACCGTCACCTCGCCACCGGTTTCTGTGAATTTGCGAGCATTTTCGGCCAGGGTGTTTATCATAAAGAGCGTCAATGATTTATCGGCTCTTACCACTGCATCGGTAGGTGGCACTATCAGTTTTAGCCCTTTATTTCTAAAACTTGCAGAACTGCCTGACACTATATGGAACAAATCCTGCAACGCAAAACTCTCAATACTGAGTGTAACCATACCCTGACGCATCTGCACCCAGTTTGTAAGCAGATTGTTATATCCGTTTATGCGCTCTACCAATTCCGATATATAACGAATGCGTTCTTCGTTTAAAGAATCGCTTGACAGACGCATTATCTCGGCTTTCATCCTATCTATATAAGGTAACGATTCTGCCACTACAGAACAGTATGTTTTACGTTTCAGATTCTCGCGTTTATTATTATCGGCCTTCTTATTATAGATATTATGCTGTTCTACTATTTCGTTATAGTACTCCTGTTGCCACTCATATTCACCCAAATTGACTAATACCGATGTTATGTATGGCGCTATTATGTTCAGTAATATTTTCTGTTCCTTTTGCAGATGTTCATTATCGGCTACCATATACGCAACTATCTTGTCTGTGCCCGACACTACAAGCGGTATTACATAGGCCGATGTTTCTACTACTGCATTGTCCTGAATTATAGAGAGCCCTTTTGTTCCTATCAACTCTTCTGCCTGAGGTATTATCTCACTATTCAGATTGACTATTATCTCTTTATTGCCAGACGATATATTCAAAATTTCTGTACAGAGATTGTATATTTTAATCAATCTTTCTGCATACTCTTTATTCTTTAATTTTAATTTGGCAGTGATTTTTCTATAAACATATACTGTAGTCAAAGACAACACTATAAGTACTACTATAACTAAAGACAATTGTCTGTTGGAACGTTTTAACATCTCATTTCTGGCTTCATAACGTCTGTCCAAACGTATAGTTTTCTGTAATTCAATATATACGTTGCGATTATAATCGGAAGCAACCTTATCGCCTAATCCCGAGTATGCCAGGCTTATCTGTTCGCGTATAGAGGACATACTTTCCGGCACAGTTGCGTATGGTGTTTCATCTATCCAAAGTTCTTCCACATTAAGATAGTCGTCTCTGTAAAGTTGCAATTGTAAAGAATCATTTCTTGTGTCGGGATAGTTTGCCGTTCGAATATCATTAAACAGAGACAATGACTGCTCCAGATTCTTCAACGCATCTTCATATTTGTCCTGAAGTATGTAAACCGATGCCAAAATTCTATGACATTCTATCATATCGTAAATACAACCATTGGATGCAAATATCTGCATTGCTCTTGACAATAACTGAACAGGCAACAGTTCTATCTGTATCTGAGATTTGTTTACACTCTCCAGAATATCGCCGGCATCTATCAAGAGATTGATTTCTTCTGCATCGGCCTCAACAAGCAGTACAGCAGTAGCACGTAATGACATAGCTTGCAGACGCTGATTACCTATTCTTTCTGCATAACGCAAACAGTCATTCAAGCTTCTGGCACGTTCCACCAATTGTTCCGCAGGCATAGCCGTTCTATCCACCCCAATTCCCAATCCTTTTAAATAGAGTGACATAAGAAATGCCGGAACATCATACCTTAATTCCGGATCTGCTATAAGTTTTTCATACTCCCTATCAGATTGGTTAATCTGTTCCAATTCATAGAAATAGAGTGCAGAGACAGACCTGAAATCGCGTAAAATAGTTTGAAAAGCATTTAAGTCTGTTTCATCCATCTTATCAGATTCATCCTGTATTGATTGCATACGTTTTAATGCACTGTTCCTATACTGATAGAAAGAGATATTGTCTGATGTACGCTGATAAACTTTCATCAATCCCACTTCTGCCTCCAACACATCCAGCTGATTTTTGCTATTTTCAATCACAGCAAGATACTGATTGGCGGAATGCAGGTAATGCATCCTGCTAAATTCAACTTTAGCCTTTATGTTTTTAGCTTTTGAATATAGTGCAGATTGCGGCCTGTTAATACTACACACCATATCGGCATAATATTCGGCAGAATCTATATTGACAGCTATGTATGAATATGCTTTATCTAAAAAATATTCAGTCTGCTCCCTTAATGGTTTTGCAAAGTTCTTTACAGGCAAAAACATAGATATCAGCACAATCATCAAAGTGCCAATATGCCCCTTTCTTATATTTTTTACAATCTGCCACATACAAAAAGCAAATATAATCAATATTTTTTGGTACTTTCGCCATATATAAACGAAATGAAGAAGATTGCTACTATAAAAAGTGATTTCCCTACCAAATTCGGAATACCCAGACAGAGCGGGATAGCAAAATCCCTGCTTGCAAAAATTGTGTTTGAACCTGAATTTAGAAACGCAGAAGCACTGCGAGGATTGGAAGAGACCACCCACATTTGGTTAATATGGGAATTTTCCCAGGCCAAGTGCAGCACATTTTCACCTACTGTACGCCCGCCGCGCTTGGGTGGTAATAAAAGATTAGGTGTATTTGCCACACGTACTCCTTTTCGTCCAAATCCTATAGGGTTATCGTGCGTAGAGATAGTAGATATTAAGCTACACACAGCAGAAGGTCCTGTTATTATTGTCAGCGGTGCCGATTTAATGGATAGCACACCTATCTTTGACATTAAGCCCTACATTCCGTATGCCGATAGTTTCCCTGATGCAAAATGTGGTTTTGTTGATACAACGGAGATGAAAAAATTAGATGTCGATATTCCACAGAGCATGCTTTCCAAATTCCCCAAAGATAAAGCGACAGCATTAAGAGAGATTCTCGCAGAGGATCCCCGACCACGCTACCAAAACGACCCCGACAGACGTTATGGATTTGAATTTGCAGGATTTGAAATAGAATTTACCGTAACGGAGAACAAACTCTGCGTTACCAACATATCTCCTAAAAGAGATTAGTTTGCAGGCTTTGCCGGCATCTTCTCTACCATTTCACCTGTAATGTACAGATAAGCGGTATTAACCTTTGCATTGGTTTTTAGAGTGATAACCTTTCTGAATACACCCGGTCTGCGTGTAGTACCATCGTATGTTACCTTGATGGTATCCGATGCTCCCGGAGCTATCAAAACCTTTGGATATTCAGGTTCAGTGCATCCGCAGGAAGCTGTTGCACTCAATATCAGCAAGTCTTTCTTACCGGTATTTTTAAAGACAAAATTACACTTCTGCAAACCGTTTTCTATATCGAATATACCAAAATTGTGGGTAGTCTTTTCGAATGTGATTTCCGGTTCTTTTGAATTAGAACTGTCCTGTGCATACACGTTATATGATGCTGTCAACAACAGGGCAATGGCCGATAGAATTATTTTTTTCATATTACAAGTATTTAATTACAGCGCTAAAGTAGGCAAAAAAAATCTATTTATTGTTTTCCTATCCGATATTCTTTGATTATTTCACAAAGTTGTACTAATTTTATCACAATTATTAACTATTAGTGCTTATGTTCAACAACGAAGACCTTAATTTACTTGCAAAAAAAGGAATAACTCCCCAGCAGGTAGAACAACAACTACAATCATTTAAAGATGGTTTTCCATTTTTAGAACTTGATGCAGCTGCATCAGTAGGCAATGGAGTTTTATCTCCTTCTGAAAATGAGATAAACGAATATATCAAAATCTGGGAAGACTACTGCAACAGTGGTCACACCATAACCAAGTTTGTACCTGCATCGGGTGCTGCCAGCAGAATGTTCAAAGATCTGTTTGGTTTCCTTGATGCCGAATACACCATTCCTACTACCGATTTTGAAAAGAGATTCTTTGAAAGCATTGAAAACTTTGCTTTCTACAACGATCTTAATGCAGCATGCTTAAAGAACGAAGGCAAAGATATTGCAGCATTGGTAGCAGACGGAAACTACAAAGCAGTCGTGGCAAATCTGCTAAATAACAGTGGTCTGAACTACGGATCTTCTCCTAAAGGCGTTCTAAAGTTCCATAAATATGACGGAAACAACGCACGTACTCCATTAGAAGAGCACATGGCAGAAGGTGCTTTATACGCTTGCGGTTCTGACAGTACTGTGCATTTGCATTTTACTGTCTCTCCGGAACACAGATCTCTATTCACTACTCTGGCAGATAACAGTCAAGAAGATTTAGCAAACAAATACGGTGTAACTTATGACATCTCGTTCTCTGAACAGAAATCAAGCACCGACACAATTGCTGCAGACAAAGACAACAATCCATTCCGCGAAAGCGATGGTTCACTATTATTCCGTCCGGGCGGACATGGTGCTTTAATAGAAAACCTCAACGATTTGACTTCAGACATTGTATTTATTAAGAATATTGACAATGTTGTACCTGACCATTTCAAAGCAGATACCGTTACATATAAAAAGGTATTAGCAGGTATTTTGGTATCAATAGAGAACAAAATCTTTGAATATCTGAACATACTGGATTCCAAACAATATGACAGAGAACTACTGAACAACATTGCTGCATTCTTACAAGATACTATTTGTTGCAGAATAAAAGGTATAGATTCTCTAAACGATGAGGAATTAGCTAACATTCTTTATAGCAAACTAAATCGTCCTATCCGAGTATGCGGTATGGTTAAAAATGTTGGTGAACCGGGCGGTGGTCCGTTCCTGGCTTACAACAGCGATGGCAGTATCTCATTACAGATTCTGGAGAGTTCACAAATAGACATGAACGACCAGGCCAAGAAAGAGATGTTCACCAAAGGTACACATTTCAATCCTGTAGATTTGGTATGTGCTCTACGTGGATATAAAGGCGATAAGTTCAATCTTCCTGATTTTGTTGATAAATCTACCGGATTTATATCAAGCAAATCAAAGAGCGGTCGCGAATTGAAAGCATTAGAACTACCGGGATTGTGGAATGGTGCAATGAGTAATTGGAATACTATTTTCGTAGAGGTTCCACTTTCTACATTCAATCCGGTAAAAACTGTTAACGACTTACTGAGAAAACAACATCAGCCATCATAATTTTGGCAAACGTTACAAAATAATGATTACCTTTGCACCAACAACCTGCAAAGGTAATCTTATTTATTGCGGTAATAGCTCAGTTGGTAGAGCATTGGCTTCCCAAGCCGAAGGTCACGGGTTCGAATCCCGCTTACCGCTCATAAACCGCACCAGGTCCACCCGTGACCTTCCAAATAGATAAGGTCCACGCGAATTACTCGCGCGAATGCGCGAGTTCGAGTCTCGTTTACCGCTCAATGACCTTCCACCTTACGCGCCAAATACCATCATTGAAGCTATGAGAGAGGATTTTAAACTGACCAATCTCAGAAGTATTCAGCACATGAGCCCCTATACAAGCACAAGCATCATAATCCCCCACTCTCACTATTCTCAAAGTCTCCGACACATCATCCGGAAGCTTGCTCAAATCCACAATAGAAGCAGCCTCTTGATGCGTTACAAAATCTATTGTCACATCAAGATTACTTGCTATCACTTCATTTACCTTAGCCTCCAGTTCTGCAATCTGAGACTCAGTTGGCTCCAATTCCAGAATATAGTCACACTTTGATTTCTTACGCTCTATATGAGCATTTTTAGAACGCGGACAGCCAAACATCTTCACCATTGTTGCATTCAAAATATGTTCTGCAGTATGCATAGGTGGATATTCCTGTTTATTATGATCATTTAATTGAGGTACAGTTTCCATATTTTCCATTAAAACAAGACCTCAACAGATTGCTCTATTGAGGCCATTGTTTATAAATCAGTTATTATTAAAGAATTTCAAGAGTCACAACGCTGAGTGCTGGCATATTAACTGTAACAGCACCGGTCTTTTTATCAATCTTAAAGTCTTTGAATTCAACCAGCTGAACATTATCAGGATTTTCGAATGTATTGTGATCATCTTTGTTTTCTGATGTAAGGATAGTAGCCTTAATGCTCTTTGCCTTCATACCCTTTAAGTCCAGAACAACAGTCTCTTCTTCGTCTATCTTAACGTTTGACATTGAGATATGAAGTTTACCATCGTTATCCTTTGAAGCTGTAGCACTCATCAATGGCAATGGTCTGTTTGCACCCTCTGATGGATTTGCTTCATAACGTTCGTTACGAACCAGCTTAACATCTATACCCTCCATTTCAAGTGGAATATACTTTGCATCCATGTGAGGCTTGTACATCTTGAAGATATAGTATGTTGGAGTAAGAACCATCTGATCCTCCTTTGTAAGAATCATAGCCTGCAGTACGTTTGCAACCTGAGCAATGTTACACATCTTGATTCTGTCTGCATACTTGTGGAATACGTCCAATGACAAAGATGCTACAAAAGCATCGCGCATTGTATTCTGCTGGAACAGCTGTGTACCTGGTTCTGGTTCCCACCATGTACCCCATTCGTCAACGAACAATGGAATCTTGTTTTCCGGGTCATATTCTGACATAATGGCAAGGTGCTTCTCAATTACAGGCTCAATACCAAGACACTTACCAAGACACCAGTAATATTCCTCTTCTGAGAAACCTACTGCAGGAGCCTTGCTGCCTACCCAACCTGATACTGTATAGTAGTGCAATGATACTGCGTTCATCATTGAACCCACCTTATCCATAAGAACCTCTGTCCACTTATAATCATAGTCAGATGCACCGCTGGCAATCTTGAAGATTCTGGTACCACTATAGTCGCGGCAATAGGTCTGGTATCTGCGGAAAATATCTGAATAGTATTCAGGTGTCATATTTCCACCACAACCCCAAGCTTCGTTACCAATACCGATATACTTTACCTTCCATGGCTCTTCACGACCATTCTGCTTACGCAATCTTGCCATTGGGCCATCAGCAGCATTCATATATTCAATCCACTGAGCAGCTTCCTGAACAGAACCGCTACCTACGTTAAGGCTGATATAAGGTTCGCAACCAAGAATTTCACAAAGATTCAGGAATTCATGAGTACCGAAGCTGTTATCTTCTACTATGCCACCCCAGTTGTTATTCACCATACGTGGTCTGTTTTCCTTTGGACCAATACCATCCATCCAGTGATATTCATCTGCAAAACAACCACCCGGCCAACGCATTACAGGAACTTCAAGTTCTTTCAATGCTTCAAGAACGTCGTTACGATAACCTTGT
>JAEIGA010017053.1_pt1 | contig 11055 bp, 12 predicted proteins | sample 9270691 | NCBI WGS metagenome assembly JAEIGA01 (sample SAMN17057246, study PRJNA624740) | gut metagenome | biome: biome; isolation source: fecal sample | host: Bos grunniens | place: China: Xizang | collected 2019 | reverse complement strand
AGACATCATGCCAACGTGGATATGTCCGGTTTTGAAAACCCAATGGGAGAGATGTATGTAAAGGATGGTTTTTGCGAGTTTGGTCTTTCTACACAAAAGATTTTCGGAAAAAATTTCCCTGTATCCGGTGGCGGCTATTTGAGAATTTCCAACTGGCTTTTTAGCCGATTTATGATTAAACGGTACATAAAGCACAACGATTATTATATGTTTTATGCCCATCCTTTTGAGTTTTCCAAGGAAAAGATACCCAGGCTCAAAAAGCTCAAGCTCTATGACAGAATGTACCTTAGCTTTGGACATTATTCCTACCCGCATAAAATTGAGTTTATCATCAAACAACTCAAAAAGAACGGTTATATATTTACCACCATTGAGGATTATATTGAAAACCAATTAAGAGAAACTGATAAATAAAAACGCCTGTAATTTTTTCAAGGAGTAATCATTGGAAAAATTACAGGCTTTTTTTATTTGAGTTTGAGTTTTTCTCTTATTTTTTGTCGTATGCTGTCAAAGGAGGAAGATTTCTTTCCGAAAAAGCACTCCATGGCAAAATGCTCACAGTTGTTGTTAAGTATGTCATATCCGGTTTCGCCAACACGGGACAGAGCAAGCTCCACGGTTTCTTTTGGGGAACGGCGTTGGGATTTGTCCGAGCGTTCCACCACGCCTTTTTCCACAAATTCTCCGCCTGCAAAGGTGTCTATGTCCGTTGTCATTACCTGTATCATATCCGGCGACACTCCGGCATTGTCCGGCATTCCAAACTGTATTATGGTGTTTTCGTCGGCAAATATGCCGTAGTGATGGTAAAAATGCACCTTAACTCTTATTATATCACCGTAAACCGGCATATCCTGCGTCCATTGCATATCAGTTGTTACCACCTTGGATTTTGTTTATGACATCGCCTATGGTTGCAATTGATTCAAAATCGTTGTTTGTAAAACGAACCTGATATTTTTCTTCAAGAGTCATAGCCATATATATAAGGTGAATTGATGTCATACCTATGTCTTTTCTTAAATTGGAGCTTTCGTTTATGTCTGCAATGTTAAGCTCTTCGCCAAAAACTGCGGCAAAGGTTTCTTTTAATTCTTCAATGGTAACCATATTATTTTTCCTCCGTTTTTTCAAAGTGTTCTCTGCATTCTGTCATTTTGTCAAGTATTTTGTCAGCATATTCCTGTATTGCGGCTATGCCCGGAACGGAAGGAGGTGCAATAGGTTCGCCTATTACCACGGTGTTCCTGTCAAAAAAGCTTGCCTTTTTGTGTATAAATACCGGTATAATAGGTGTTTTGGATTGCATTGCCAAAAGCACTATGCCGGATTTTATTGCTGTTACATCCTCCTTACGGTCTATGCCACCTTGAGGAAAAACTGTAAGAAGATGACCTTCCTTCAATCTGTCTGTGGATTTTCGTATTGCATCCATATCGCAGATGTTGCGGTCTATTTTGATGCAACCTACGCCTTTAAGGAGCCAGCCTATTATGCCGGGCTTCATTACCACCTCGGCTGCAAGGAAAAACATTCTTCTGTACCAGAATGTGCATCCCAATATAAAGGGATCGGAAAATCCAAGATGATTGGCTGCTATTATGGCACCGCCGTGAAGCTTCTTTTTTGCGTTGTCGTTGATATAAACCCTTTTAAGATTGTACCACAAAAGCAATGGAGAACAGACAATTCGAGCCATATCCATAAAAAAGCGCTTCGGGTTGAAAAGCTTTGCCTTTGGTGGCTGAACTTTATTTTCCATTTTTTAACCTCTCTTCCAGTTGAGCTTTAAGCTCATAATTCTTTTCTTCAAGAATTTTTGTAAGTCTTTGTATTTCTTCATCGGTTGCCTCGGCACTGCTAACATAGTCAGAAATATATATAGGCTCGCCTATAATAACATGAGCACGACCGGCTATGGAATAGTTTCCATCGGTATACATAGGTATAATAGGGGCATCGGTCCTTAGAGCCACCAGCACAATGCCGGGCTTAAAGGGGAAGGGCTTGCCTCCTACAGGGAGCCTTCCTTGGGGGAATATGCCCACAAGGCCTTTTTTCTCCAGTATTTCCAGACTTCTGTCCACAAAGGAAAAGTCGCAGGCATCTCTGTTTACAAATATACCGCCTATTTTGTAAAGGAACCAACCAAATGCCTTGCCCTTGTTGAAAAGTACCTCCGCCATAAGAAAGTGTATGGTGCGGAATGGGAACATTACAAGATACAACACAAAGTCTAAAAGTGATGTGTGGTTGGACATTAGTATGGCTCTTTTGGGGAGCTTTTTTGATGCGGATTTTCCTGCAAGATATACCTTTGGCTTAAAAAGCAACAAAGCGGGAAGTATACCTGTGAGCTTTACAAATCCTAATAATAATTTACTTACTTTCTGTCCGGATTTCATATCATAAATGCCTTTCTATGTATTGACAAAAATCGTGTATTGTGTAGCGGAGCTCGTCTTTGCCCGAGGCGGTTATGGAAAACTCCTCTGCAAGAGCGGTAAGTATGGAGAAATATTGCATACTGTCAGCTCCAAGGTCTATCATTACATTTGTTTCGGGAGTAATTTTGGATATGTCTGTGTCAAGGACGGTTGCCACAATGGTCTTTACTCTTTCGAGAAGTTCTTCGTTGTAGGTTACTTCATCTTCGGCAATTACTGCTTCGGACTTTTTGAAGTCCAGAAGGTTTATATTGCCTCTTTCTATTTCGCGCATAAGATATTTTCTGCTCACCTTAACTGCAGAAGCAGAGGCAATTGGGTCTGTGGTGAAATAGAATTTCTGAACAGCCGATGTGGATGGCAATTTGGCGTTTGTTTCCATCACCTTGTCCACAAGAGCATTTATCTTGGCAGGAGACATATATTTTGACACCTGCACAATCATTGTAATTAGTTTTTTGCCCTCTTCCTCCAGACCCAAAATGCTGAAGTTTTCCGCTTCCGGCAGGAAGAAGCTTTGTTCGGTGACATCGGGATTGATGTTTTCACCGCTTTCACCTATTATCATATCGCCTACACGGCCTTTTATGTAGTATACGCCGTCTTTAAGCTCCATGTTGTCTCCGGTGTTGAACCATTCGTTGGAGTCTACGGCTTCGCCTTCAATCCATATTTTGTTGCAAATTGAAGATCCCTTTACAAGGAGAATGCCGTTTTCGTCAATTTTATATTCCACCGAAGCAAAGGGTGCACCAATGGAGTTCAAGTTTTTGTACTTGGGCTTCATACGCAGTTCCACCGAGGTGATGCCTATTTCGGTCATGCCGTATCCGTTGTGGAGGTTGTAGCCTATGCCGTTGAAAAGCTCAAGGGTAGATTGCCTGAGGAAGCTGCCGCCACTGATACAGAATTTAACGGAATTGCCAAAAAGCTCGTTTGTGACTTCCTTCATTATCTTCTGGGAAATCTTCATGCCCAGGTTGGGAAATATATTCTGAAGCTTTGTGCAAAGCTTAATGCCTTTTTGGAATTTTTTCTGAGTCTTTTCACCCTTCTGTTTCAGGGTTTTAAGAATGGTTTTTTCTATGGTGTGCCAAAGAAGAGGAACACCAAAAATATGTGTTACTTCGTGTTTTTGACAGGTTTTTACAATAGTTTCCGGAGACATATTCTTAAGGAAAACCACGGTCTGTCCATAGAATGTAAACCAGAAGTACACCGCAATAAGGCCAAAAATGTGGTAGAAGGGCAGGAATGCAAGCTGTTTTATTCTGCCTTTGTGCTGGGCGGCTATTTCCGGATAGGCATCTATAAAGGACTCAACATTAAGTATCTGCTCCGAAAACTTAGCACCGTTATAGAAGCATATCACTTCTTTTAAGGAAGTTGCCGAGGTGGAAAGAGCTATTTCATCTTCAAATTCACCCGGGAAGCGGTTGTCGGTTTTTAAGGTGGATATTTCTATAAATTCGCCGGTAAGTTCGGTGGAATCTTTTCCTATTATGTATGTAATGCTTAATCTGTCAAGAGCCGCTTGGGAAAGTGCCTTGGGATGACGGCAATTTACAAGGTAGGGCTTGTTGCCGCTTCTGAGTATTGCCCAGAACGCCACAATCCACTCCGGGCAGTTTTCCATGTCCAGTGCAACATAGCCATGGGTAGAGCCGATTTTGTCTTTCAGTGCACAGGAAGCCTCCTCTATGATAGCGGCGGTTTCCTTGTAGGTCTTGGTGCATATGCGGTAGCCGTCTGTGTATTCGGAAAGAACAGCATTCTGAGCAAACATTATTTTGTACAACGCCTCAAAGTTTTTTTCGGAAGCTTTCAGGGCATTGCTGTTTGTATTTATAATTTGTTTCAATATCTTGTTCATGGTAAAAATCCTGCCTGTATTTTAGTTTTACAACATTCGACAAAAATCACTTAATTATATCATATTATTTACTAAAATGCAATAATGGTTTACATACCCTTCTTTGATTCTGAATATCTGTTTGGGTGTAATGCAAATTCTTTTTGCAAACAAAAAAACCGCCGGATACCGACGGTTTTTAAGATTAATTTATTGCGTTACAACAGCAAGTGTAAAGGCAAGTGCAATTACACCGAAAGTAACAAAGGAAAAAATCTTTCCTATGGTAGGTAACTTGGAGTCGTTACCCTTATTTCTGGCGCTGGATGCCAGACATATTGCCACAATGGCACTGACTATAGCATTAATTACAAGGGACATCAGCGATGAGAGTGCATCAAAGGATGCGTTGTAAGCCGAGCCGTAGTAGGAGCTTCCCAGATCGTAAATGTCGGACATCTGCTCATAGAACAAGCCGAATAAAACAGAGAATATGGAGCAGCCAAAACCCTCTATGCCAAGAACCATACTTATTATTCCCAGCACCTTGCCTGCTGCAGATGGCTTTTGGGGAACAATTGTTCCGGTATAGGGCACATAGCTGTTGTATTCCGGGCTGTTGTAGCGTATAGAATTGCCTACATATGTATTATCCGGGATTTGTTCGATTTCGGTGCCGTTACATCTTGAACACACTTCCGTGTATTTTGATGACAGAGTTCCGCAAATTTTACATTTGTACATATCCCTATCTCCTCACATTAAAGCTCAGCTACAGTAAGGATAAAAGCAAGAGCACTGATGCCTAATGTGATGAAAGAGAATACCTTGCCCAGAGTAGGCAATTTGGAAGTGTTTCCTCTTCTTGAGGATGCAAATCCAAGGCAAACTGCAATTATAGCGGATACAATAGCGGCAATGCTGAAGCTGATTGCATAGATTGCCAAAAGTTCAAAGAGAGGATTGTCAACCTCATAGCTACCGTAAGAACCATAGTAATAACTATAACCATAACTTCTGGTAATTTCTCTTGGTGTGTCTAAAAGCACTATAGAACAAATAAATGCTACGATACCGGAAATAAGACCTTCTATACCGAGAATCATGCTTATAATTCCCTGGGGCTTTCCACCGGTAGCGGGTTTGGAAGTTGTGGGTGCATATGCATATGCACTATTGTGATATGCGGGAGTGGGTGCATAAGCGTTTGTACTGCCTGTGTAGGCTGTATCGGGTATCATCTCAATATCGGCACTGCCACATCTGGGGCAGGTGGTATACTGAGGATATACATTGCTACAGGTTCTGCATCTGTACATAATATTATTCTCCTGACATTTTTAAATAAGTTGATTTTAAAACGGAAATCAAAGCTACATACATACCATGCAACAGAACATGGCTATTGCTGAAAAAACAATAGACAACACGCCGGTTACTTTGCCCGCGCTTGAAACACCGCTTGTAAAGCCTCTGTTTATGGCGGCATTGCTGAGGGCTGTTGCCACAATACCGGTAACAAGGGGGATGATGTCAATAACAAAAAGCGCGGTTGCCAAAGAACTATTGTAGCCTGCCAGCATGGCAGAGTATATGAGCATAATTGCCGCAAATACAATGCTTTCTATTCCAAAGCACATTCCCACAATCCCCTGGGCTTTGCCTCCACGACGAGTTGGTGGCGTAACATAGCCATAGGCGGGTGCAGGGGGAGTCACTCTGTATGCGGGAACAGTTGGCGGGGCAGGAGTGTAGCCGGTATTTACATAACCGCCGGGGTTCTGATTGATATATATACCGCCGTTTTTTCGTTCTGCTACTCTGTCCAGATGGTTGTTACCACACTTGGAACAAAATGCTGTATATTCAGGATAGGTTTGTCCGCAATTTTTGCATACGTACATCGAAATATCCTCCGAAATTTGTTGTAGGAATTAGTCAACCATGGGAATGAAGGAAAGGAATGTAACGATGCCGGCACAGATGATTGCAATAAGACCAACAATCTTACCTGTTCTGGAAATACCACTTACAAAACCTTCGTCCATAGCTTTACCTGCAAGGATTTTACCTGCAATAGCCATACCGAGAGCCATGAGACCGAGAACAAAACCTGTTGCGCCATATTCTTCAGCTAGATAACTACCATACCAGGAATCCATGTAATCGATGCCCATGCATGCATAACAGAAAGAAATGAAGGCGAAAACTGCACCGGAAATAGCAAGTGCCATACCAACAATACCCTTAACCTTGCTTCCGCCGGAAGCGGGTGCAGGTGTGGGAGCTGCAGTGTAGGGTGCGGGGTTGCCATAGGGAGCACCATATGCAGGACCACCGGCAGGAGCACCATATGCGGGGTTGTTTACGGGAGTGTTGTATGCAGGTGCTACGGGAGCTTCATACTGAGGAGCAGCAGGAGCCACAGGAGCTTCGTACTGAGGAGCCACAGGAGCTTCGTAAGCGGGAGCTACAGGAGCTTCGTAAGCGGGAGCCACAGGAGCTTCGTAAGCGGGAGCCGCAGGAGCTTCGTAAGCGGGAGCTACGGGAGCATCAGCTACTTCTTCGAGTACATTGTTACCGCACTTTGTGCAGAAGTTGGAGTACACGGGATAGGTCTGACCACAATTTTTACAAACAAACATTTCAAAAAACCTCCTTAACACATTTGTGTTATTAATTTATAATTTATCCCCTTTCAAAGGAATAATTAACTCATATAAGATTCATAAGCGAGAAGAATCCCATAAATGCATATGTAAACAAGCCAATCATACTTATTATTTTTGAAGCCTTGGTTACACCGCCGACAAAGCCATAATGTCTTGATTTTGAAGACAGAATCAAGCTTATAATGGACAAAGGTGCAAAAATTGCAGATGCAATCAGTATTGATTCGTATTCTGTGTTGCCCGATCCGGCAATAAAGAACATGAATGCATATATCAAACCGATAACACCCAACACAAGGCTGATGATGCCCATTACCACAGAACCTACATCACGTCTTTTGTGGGGCTCACCGGGGTATGTTGTGGTTACAGCGGGAATCATAGGCACATAGGTGGGCTTTTCGTAGGGCATAGCGGTGGGAACGTGCACTGTGGTGTATGCATTTTCCTCTCTTGCAGGCGCCGTTTGGGGCTCCGCTACGGGGACATACACAATGCGAGTGGCAGAAGCTTCATTTTCTTTTATAGTTTCAACAGGAGCCTCTTTTACTACCGGAGTCTCTTCCACGGCAAACTCTTTAAGTGCAGGGCGCAACTCTTTTCCGCAGAAATTGCAATATGCGGGGCGGATATCTATAACCTTTCCGCAGGATGAGCAAAAGGCAGGAGTGTAGTTGATTTCATTTTTGCAATGCTGACATATAACAGGGTTGTTTGGAATAACAGAACCGCAGTTTCGGCAAAAACTCATACTAAAACCTCCAAAATATACATATTTATAATGCATTATAGCACAAAAAGTCGAATTCTTCAAGACACCGGACGCAATTTTTTTGAAAAAACGGGTATTTTTTGCTCTTTGAAAAAACTTTTCAAAAAAAGAAAAATATTTCAATTTGGGTGTTTACAAATATTTGAAAATGTGTTATTATATATCGTAAGTGAGAACGACAGGGCGATTTATGTCCTGATACAAAGTGGTATTTAAACGACACATCTTCGTTTAAACAAGAAGGAGGAAAATTACAAATGAATAGTTTTTTCAAAGATCCTAAGGTTATCGCAAGCCTTGCATGTGGCTTGGTTATGCTTGCAATACTTGCAATGATGTTTGTTCCTTTCTGGACTTACACCGGTGTTAACGAAGACACATTTGAACCTGTGCAGAAAGTTGCTTCTATCAACGGTTTCTTGTGGTTCCCTTCAGAGCACAACGGTCTTGAAGATGCTTTTAACGAATATGAAGAAGGCGGTCTCAACACACTGTATGAAATTTGCCCCATGAACCTTGATGAAAATGGTTATGTAGAAGATGTTGATGCCAACAAGGTTGGTTTCCCCATCGGCTTCCAAATTTTATTTGGCGCTTTCGGCGTAGCTGTTTGCATTTGGATGGCTAAGTCCAACGCAGGCGCATACCTTTCCATTGCTTGCGGTCTTGCAGGTATATATGGTTATCTCGTAGTTCCTGCACTTCGTATGACTTCTGCAGCTCTTTGGATTTCCGGCCTTGCTCTTGCATGCCTTGCAATTGTTCTCGGTATTGTAAGAATTATCATTGGTGCTAAGTTTAAAGATACTGTTGCAAGTCTTCGTGCATAATGCATCTTGAGTATAAATATTTCTGAATGTTTTGGCGGTGTAAAGTCTTTTTACACCGCCATTTTCAAGTATTACATGCAAAACTGTTTTAACAGATATATCATTTACAAAGGGAGGATATGCAGTGAAGTGTTCTAAATGCGGAATGGTTGTAGTGGAAGATTTGATTTTTTGTCCTGCATGCAAAAGCAAAATGCCCGTAAAAAAAGTAAAAGTAGTTGAATATGACGAAGCAGAGGACTACACCGACTCCTTTGGATATGCTGAAGAAGGCAAGGGCTATATGGAAGACAATGTGTACGAAGAATTGCCTGTATACCGAAGTCGCCCAACAAAGAAATCCTCCATTTCCATGGGTCTTGTTGTGGTAATTGCAATTATTCTCGGTTTGCTTGTAACTGTAATAGGTGCTGTTATAATTATTGGGTTTGGTTCCGGTGGCAGTGGCGAAGAAACAGAAAAATACGTCTGCGAAAGTTGTATGGCAGAGATGGATAAAGACGCCAAAAATTGTAATGATTGTATAGAAAATTACAGTTGTAAGATATGCAACACTGTGTCTAAAAAAGTAAAGGACGATTTTTGTCCGGATTGCATAGTGGAGTATACCTGTGTATACTGTAATGAGGTGGATGAATCCGTAAAGGAAGGCTACTGCAAAGAGTGTGCCGAGAAACTGGCGTGCAAAAACCCGGAATGCGACACTGTTGTGGAAAACGGATACTATTGTGACGAGTGTATTGAGCTTCTGGCAGGCGATAAGGTTGCCAACGGATGTCTGTTCTGCGAAAATGTATTTGAAAATGAAGATATATTCCTTATAGATACATATGGAAATATCTATTGTCTGGGTTGCGATACAGGAAGATATTGTTCAAAATGTAACGGTTATATGGATGGCGATGAAAACGACACTGTATGTATAGATTGCGCAGACCTTGTTTGTGCCGGATGCGATGACATATTGGAAGCTACAGAAGTAAGTCACACCGATTATAACGGCAGAAACTTCTGTGTATCTTGTGACAAGGACTACTATTGCCCTAAATGCAATGCCCCCATAAAATCAAGAAGAAGTAAATGTGATTTTTGTGGTTAAAGGAGAAGGATTATGCTGGATGTAACTAAAGAAGAGCCTTTTGTGCCGGAGTATACACCACTTGGCGAGAGTGTGTATTCTTTATTGGTGAAAAAATGTCATAATAAGTTAAACATGCCGGCTCTGAGCTATTTCGGAAAAGAAATAGCTTTTGGCGAGCTTATGAACAACATAGACAAAACCTCTGCGGCGTTGACAGCTTTGGGAGTATCGAAGGGTGATACCGTTATTGTTTCTTTGCCTTCGGTTCCTCAGGCAGTAGAGCTTTTTTATGCAATTAACAAAATAGGAGCTATTTTCTGCGGTATGGATTGTCGCAGCAGTCGCGAGGAAATAAAGGAAAGCATCAATCAGGTAAAGCCAAAGGCATGCTTTGTTTCGGATTTTCATCTTAAGTCGTTCACAGATGTCACAGATGTAAAAATCATCTGTATCAGCTTTATGAAAACAATAAGCGCAGTTGCTTCTTTTGCATCTGTCTTTGTGGAGCTTTTCACAGGTAGAGCTATGCTGATTACCGGTAGAAATAACTTTATGACCTATAGGAAGTTTTTGTCTATGGGCAAAGGAGTCAAGGCTCCTGATGTCAACGTAAACAGCGAGGATGTGTGCGCATATTTTTATACCAGCGGAACAACCTATGGCAGAAAATGTGCAATAGTAAGCAACGAAAATCTCAACTCTTCCATTATGCAATATGCCTATTCTCAGGAAGGTGTTGACGAAACAGATCGTTTTTGCACCATAATGCCTCTTTTTACTTGCTATGGTATTACTCTGGGAATGCATCTTCCCCTTGTTCTTGGAAAGCAGGTTCGTATGATACCTTTGTTTACCGGCAAGAATATGAAGAAACTTTTACTCAGCGAAAAACCCGGATATATATCCACAGTGCCTTCACACTGGGATTACTTTATAAAAGACGATTTTACCAATGTGGATCTCAGCTTCTTCAAAGGAGCTATTGTAGGTGGCGACAAGCTGAGTATATCCGGTGAAGAAAAAATAAATTCAATTTTGCATTCTTGCAACAGCCCCGGCAAGGTTATGAGAGGATACGGATTAACCGAAGCCTCCACAGCAGTAACCGCCAGTCCTTCCGATACCCCCAAAGGCAGCGTAGGAGTTGGTATGTGCTGGGAAGAGGTATGTATTTTTAATCCTCACACAGAAGAGCCGGTTCCTCGTGGTGAAAAAGGCGAAATCTGTGTTTGTGGTCCTAATATTTTCAAAGGATACCTCAATGATGAAAGAGCCACAGGAGAGCTGCTTGTAAAGCATTCCGACGGCAAGGTGTGGCTGCATAGCGGTGATATAGGATATTTTGACGAAAATGACTTCTTGTATTTCTGCGAAAGACAAAAACGTATATTTGTT
>JAEIGA010017052.1_pt1 | contig 11056 bp, 6 predicted proteins | sample 9270691 | NCBI WGS metagenome assembly JAEIGA01 (sample SAMN17057246, study PRJNA624740) | gut metagenome | biome: biome; isolation source: fecal sample | host: Bos grunniens | place: China: Xizang | collected 2019 | reverse complement strand
TTTTCAATGGCATCGCTGAATACTGATGGAGCGAGGTCCTTCATGTTGTAACGGCTTGCCATAACCTGTCCGTATGCACCTGTGCTGCGGATTGCCATGATGTCTCCGCGCACGCTGAGCGGAAGAAGACGGCCTGCTCCCCAAACGTCGCTGGACTCACATACCGGTCCTACGATGTCGTATGCCTGATGGGTAGGGAAGAATGTTCTCTGTGCTGCAGAGAGGTTCTCGATCTTATGGTATGCACCGTAAAGGGCTGGTCTGATGAGGTCGTTCATACCTGCATCCATGATGAGGAAGTTCTTAGTCTCTCCGCTCTTGACGAACAACACGCGTGAAATCAATGTTGCGCACTGGGCTACGAGTGAACGGCCTGGTTCAACGTGAACTGTCTGGTCATCGCGCTTAACGATGTTGTCAGAGATTGTCTGGAACCATGTCTCGAAGTCTGCGATCGGGTTCTCATCCGGATCGTCATAATCCACTCCAAGACCACCACCAAGGTTGATATTGTCGACCTTAAGACCCTGTCTTTCGAAGTATGCGACGATCTCGTTTACTCGCTGGCACTCGAGGGCGAACACCTCGTCAACGCGGGTAATCTGTGATCCGATGTGGAAATGGAGACCGTAGAACTGAATGTTTTCGCTTTTCTTGAGTATGTCAATCAGCTTTTCGAATTCGTGCTGTGAGATACCGAACTTGTTCTCGTAGAGACCAGTAGTCACGTATTTGTGAGTGTGGGCGTCGATGTCAGGGTTGATACGTACTGATACTCTTGCCTTTACTCCGTGGATATGTGCCATCTCGTTGATGACGTAGAGCTCCTGAAGTGACTCGCAGTTGAATGCCTCGATGCCGAGTTTCAATGAGTTGTAGATCTCTTTGTCGCTCTTACCTACGCCTGCAAATACGATCTTATCTGCCGGGAAGCCGCAGTCGTGTGCATGGAGAACTTCGTTACCACTTACGCAGTCTGCACCGAAGCCTTTGGCACTGATTTCTTCGAGAAGTCTTCTCTCAACGTTTGCCTTAACTGCGTAGTGAATCTTAATATTATATCTTTCAGCCAGTTCCGCTACATGATCTATTGTGCGACGGAACAAATCCATGTCGTAATAATAGAATGGGGTAGCGATGCTTTCTAGTTTCTCTATGGTCTTGATATCCAACATTTTATTGAATTTGTTAGGTGGTCCCTTGTATAGCTTTTGCGAAAACGGCAAAAACGATTGCAAAAATAGCTAAAAAATCCGTAATTTCGCAGCCTGAACGAATAAACACAACACTTAACTCATATTTACTGATGTCAGAATTAGTAGACATTGTTTTTAGTATTGAACTTTCTTTGGTCATGGGTATGGTGACCTCTTTTGTGCTGGGCTTTCTTTTGATCCTGATCAAGGTACCTAGTACTGAGTATTCGAAGAAAATCGTGAATACTAAAAACACCATCGCATCTTGTTATATGATGGTTTCTGTGTTGTTTTTCTTGACTCTAAGATATTCTGGTATAAAGGATTACGATATTTTGGCATCCTTGATGATGTTTACCATTACGGCCACAGCTTCTGTGATTCTGTCGTTCTCCTTGATTACAGTTCTGGATCCACGTGGATTCGATAAGGATAAGTTTGTTCTGAATCTAGGCCTTGCTATTGTGTTGAGCTATGTCCTGGGCAAGTCATTCTGGTGGGAGTCGCATCCTGCAAAAATCACCACTATATCGCTCTGTATCTGTATTTTCATCTGTCAGTGTGTTGTGCATATCTTCAAGTTCCGCAAGACATATCAGGAGTGCGTGAAGAAGCTTGAGGTGTACTATGATGATGAGGAGGATCACAAGATCAGATGGGTGAGATTCTGCTATACCATCATGATGCTTACGCAGATGTTCGTGCTTGTTTATCTTCTCCTTCCAAGCGGTATGATGAAGATTTACATTGCATTCTATTCGCTTTTCCTTCTGTATTTTACAGCCAATTTCATCTCGTTCCTCGGCAGTCATAAGTTGCTTTTGGATGCGTTTGCATATAAGACTCTTTCTGGTCAGGACCTTATTGATCTGATTAATTCAAGAAGGGATAGAAAGGCCGGTCGCAAGAAGGTGGATGTGGTTGGAACAAATGAGGTGGAGTTCGTCAGACTTGATCGGTCTATCGATAAGTGGGTGAAGGATAAACGCTTCCGTGAGTATGATAAGTCGCGTGAGGAGATTGCAGAGGAACTTGGGACAACCAAGGATCTTCTTCATATCTATTTTTCGACACGTATGGGAGTGGACTTCCGTACATGGAGAACTCAGCTCAGAATAGAGGATGCAAAAGTCCTTCTCCTTGAAAAGAAGAATGTCTCAATAAATGTGGTGGGTGAGATGGCTGGATTCAGTGATAGAGCCAATTTCTACCGCCAGTTCGTGAAGTTTGTCGGCTGTTCTCCTAGAGAGTGGAGAGAACGCGATGGCAAGATTGCTTAAACTTCTTTATGTTGGCTTCTAGCGTTGAGTGCTCATCGGCTGGAAGTGCCCAATTCAAGAATCTTTCTCTAATATAATCTACTGCTTGTGCGCTTGGGTGGCACATGTCTTCTGCGTAGAATCTATAGTCTCTTAACTCGTCCATAACTATTTCATAGGCAGGGAAGTAGTCTGCGCATTTTTCGTTTGCGCGGATGGCTGAGTCTGCACCTAGGAGCAGGGCTGATTTGCTGAGCTGGTTGCCGTGGGCTCCGTCTTTGAAATGGCGGATAGGGCTTACAGTGAAGATGAATTCCTTGTCTTTGCAGGCGCTGATGATTGAACTTAGGATGGCAGCTGTCTGATCTGATGGGAGGAATTCACGTACGAACTCTGCTGCAGGGTGCTTGAGGCAGTTGCATACGATTCGGTCTGTGGCGAGGTGTCTGTAGCACCAGCTCGTGCCTAGAGTGATGATGACCTTGTTGCATTCTTTGAAGAATTCAGATGCTTTCTTCAGAGCCTGATTTGCATTGTTGAGGAATTCCTGTCGGGTTTCTCTTGCGAATGTTGTGTGGTGGTGAAACGAACAGATTCTTTCTGATCCGGCGCCTATCTGGGTGCAGTCCTCTTCTGTAAAAGGTGTGCTCTGAATGAGCCTGAGGACTGATTCGTAGATGGAGGCAGGGTTGTAGAGGGTGCCGAATGGATTGACGCATACGTCAAATCCATAGTTAAGAAGTTGCTTTCCTATGTTGTCGGTGAAGCAGCTTCCGAGCATCATAATCTTGTCATTGTAGGATATGCCAACTCTGCATTTGTCGTCGGCTACTGGAGTCTGTAGTTTCATGTGGGCAAAATTATCAAAAAAATCAAAACTGTTTTCTATATTTGATGAATATTTGGATTACAGATTCTTCGCTAATGCTCAGGATGACATATGAAAAGAGGTTTACATATATATTTGATTTTGCTGCTGGGATGCTTTTCAGATGTGGCTTTTGCGTCTGAGCCGGTGGCAGATAGTTCTAAGGTGAAGGTCGGTTTTGCATACGATCTGAACTTTGATATGCAGTTTGATAACAGGGAGTTCTATAAAAGTGCCTATACAAGCTCGATGACGATTTTCGGTACAAGGCTTACTCCGTCTGTGGGAGTCGCACTTGAGCAGAAAAATGGCACCAGACATCGTCTGATGGCAGGAATTGATGTGCTGAAGAATTTCGGCGCTGCAAATGAGAATTCTGAACTGTTCAAGGAAATGACCTTGTATTACGATATTCAGAAGCAGCTCGGTAAAACAGGTTTTGAGATGGTGGCTGGAGTGTTCCCACGCAGGTTCGCTGAGGGCAGCTATTCACAGGCATTCTATTCTGATTCTCTTCGTTTCTATGATAATAATCTTGAGGGACTTTTATTGAAGTTCTCTCGTCCGAAGGCTCATTTCGAGGTTGGTTGCGATTGGATGGGAATGTTTGATACCTATAGTCGCGAGCGTTTCCAGATTTTCTCAGCGGGAGAGGGACGAGTGCTGCCTTTCATGTCAATAGGATATGCAGCTTCCCTATATCACTTTTCTTGTTCGGGTGTCTCTGATGGCGTGGTAGACAATGCTTTAGTTAATCCTTATTTGCGTTTTGACCTTGCCTCTAAGGCAAATCTTCAGACGCTTTCTGTACGTTTGGGATGGCTGCAGGCTTTGCAGAATGACAGGGCACATGTGGGACATTATGTGTTCCCGGGCGGTGCAGAGGTTGTCATGGAGGTGCAGAAATGGAATGTGGGAGTGAAGAACGATATGTTCATCGGAAAGAATATGATGCCGTATTACAATACTGTTGATAACGCTGGTTATAAGTATGGCAGCCTATTATATATGGGTTCACCTTTTTATAAGGTGTGGGACAATGGTCGAGATGGAGTTGGCTTGGCAGATCGTCTTGAGATATATTATGCTCCGAAGTTTGGTGCTCCGTACCTGGATTTGAAGGTGTCTGCTGTCTTTCATTTTGATGGAGAAAAGTATTGTGGATGCCGCCAGATGGTGTCTTTGAATTTTAATTTGGAGGAGCTGCTTCGCGGCAATAGGTAGAGATATGAAGAAGATATTAGGACTAATAATAGCTGCTGCGGCGATAGCATGTGGCCCGAAGGATGGAGAATATACATTCCACCTGCTTACAACTAATGATGTTCATGGACATTATTTCGATTCATTATATGTGCAACCACAGGTGCATGGGTCGCTGATGTCGGTTTCTGCGCATGTGGATAGCTTGCGTGGAGAGTGGGGAAGAGAGAATGTGATTCTTGTGGATGCAGGAGATTATCTTCAGGGTGATAATGCAGCCTATTATTACAACTATGTGGATACTAATTCGGTGCATCTGTTTGCACGGATGGTGGATTACATCGGCTATGACGCTGTAGTTGTGGGAAATCATGATATTGAGACAGGACATCCTGTGTATGACCGAATTGCAGGTCAGATGAAGACTCCGATGTTGGCTGCAAATGCTCTTGATACTTCTGATGGTAAGGCATATTTCAAAGAGTATGTGATTCTTAAACGCCATGGTCTTAAGATCGCTGTGATCGGCTGTACAAATCCTAATATCGGCAATTGGCTTTCGCCTGAACTTTGGTCTGGAATGGAGTTCAAGAATCTGCTGCCGTATGCTCAGGAGTTGGTAGATAGAGTTCGTGCTGAGGAGAAACCGGATGTGGTGATCTTTGCTGCGCACACAGGATCAGGAGATGGTAACGGTAAGTATCTTGAGAACCAGGGAATGGATCTGTATCAGTCACTTAGAGGAGTGGATATGGTGGTGAGCGCACATGATCACAGACCACGTGTCGAGCAGAATGATTCGATTGTTTTCATTAATTCCGGTTCGCATTGCCGCAATCTTGGACATGGTACCATAACTCTTACCGTGGAAGATGGAAAGGTGGTTTCAAAGTCTCTTAGCAGCGATTTGATTGAGGTCAATGAGACTAAGGTTGATATGGAGATGCAGAAGGTATTCCGTGCTGATTTTGAGGCTGTGCGTGCCTTTACAAAGCAGGAAGTGGGCCAGTTGACAGTGGACCTTCGTACACGTGATGCATATTGCGGAATGTCGGATTATGTCAACCTTATCCATACACTTTCGCTTGGTTGCGCTCCTGCTCAGATTTCGTTTGCTGCGCCTCTGACTTTTGACGGGTTTGTGAAGGGTGGAACCATTCTTTATAATGACTTGTTCACTATTTATCCTTTTGAGAACCAGCTATATGTAATTAAGATGAGCGGACGTGAGGTGAAGGATGCACTTGAGTATTCGTATGATAAGTGGATCAACACCATGAGCGCGGGCCAGAAGCATCTTTTGAAAATCAAGGAGGGTGCTGATCCTCGTACTGGTACTAAAGGTTGGTCTTTTGTGAATCGTCCATATAACTTCGATTCTGCTGCGGGACTCTTTTATGATGTAGATGTCACCAAGCCATTCGGCCAGCGTGTTCAGATATCAACTTTGGCAGATGGAATTGCATTTGATGAGTCTGCTAAGTACAATGTCGCAGTGACTTCATATCGCGCCAATGGTGGCGGTGGTATCCTTAGAGAGGGCGCAGGCATTGAAACTGACAAGATAGATGAGAGGGTGGTGGAATACTATCCTGAGATTCGTGAGCTTCTATACGAATATCTTCTCAAGAATAAGGTCATTGAGTCTGAGGTGATTGGCAACCCATCAGTTATAGGCGCCTGGAAGTTCGTTCCAGAAGAAAAAGCCACACCAGCATTGAATACTGATATGGCTTTACTATTTCAATAGATTTTAATTAGTTCACTTTAGCAGATGTCCGAGGAAGCGGCGGGCGGTGTCTGCGTCCATTCCTCTGCGCTTGACATAATTGTCGTACTGCTTTTGGCTGATGCGTCTGATCTGTGGGTATACAGCTTCTGGGTGCATAAAGATCAGACCACAGATACTTGCTTCAGGAGTCATGGCATAGCTTTCTGTCAGCTGGATTCCCAATGGTCCAGCGTGACTATGGCTGTGAGCATGATCGTGGCTACATCCACATGTGCAGTGACCTTCTTTGTGCATCACACTTCCGTCCAGAATTTCCAATACTTCTCCTTTCAAGGTGTGGTCAGGACAACTGCTATATCCGATTGCTGGCTTTATAATTTTAGAACCAGAATTTATCGCCTTGTTGAGCCATCGTGATGCGGCCTCAGCCAGTGTCATACGCACTGCCTTTCCAATCATGTCCTCGTATGCATTTGAACATGCAGGGCAACAGCAACCATGCTCATGCGCCTTGCTTCTCTTATGAACACAGATAGCAAACATTCCGAATGCAGACTTCTTGCCAGATGACTCCGGCGCAACAAAATCGCAGAGTGACATATTCTTATCACCTTCCTGCCTCATCATTGGCCATTTGTGTGTCTTACCGTCTGCGGTAAAGCAGATTTCATTAGCTCTGTTGGCGCTCGCAGGGAAGAATTTAGCAGAAAGCATAATCTTGAAATCGGCCACAGCAAGCTCGTCTTCAGCATCTCTTCTAAGCTGCATCAACTCCATTGCCTCTGGAGATGCACTGCCGTATTTAACACCCCAAATAGCATAGAACATCTTCCAATCAAAGTATGGAAGAATCTCCTCCAACGGAAGTTCCTTAACTGGAATATTTGCAGGGATTTCAGTTACATAAGTGTCAGTCTCAAAAAGCTGAGACTCCGGTATCTTATCTGTATTGTCATCTGTTTCTTCTGCAATATCTGCTGATTCGGACTTATTATAGAGATCTCTAAGTTTCTTCTGCTCAAGGTGCTGCTCCGATTCAAACGCCTCTCTGTCAATCATACATTTCTTTGCGAGAACTGCAGCTGCAGAGGCGTCAGCTCCATAGAATACATGGTCATAGAGTGGAGCTAGTTTGACTGCAGTGTGCAGAGCAGAAGTAGTAGCACCTCCAATCAGCAGTGGGGTAGTCATGCCCCTTGCTCTCATCTCACGGCAAAGCTCTTCCATCTGAAACAGCGATGGGGTAATCAATCCGCTCACTGCTACAATGTCAGCATTCAATCTCTCAGCTGCATCCAGAATGGTCTCCTTGTCCACCATCACGCCTAAATCATGCACCTCAAATCCATTGCATGTAAGCACAATTCCAGTGATATTCTTTCCAATATCATGCACGTCTCCCTTCACCGTAGCAAGTACCACTCTCTGACGAACACCAGCAGTGGAGTGTAGCTGCTGGCAACAACCCACACTCTCCATGTAAGGAGATAAGGCCTCCACCGCATCCCTCATTACCTTAGCTGATTTGACAACCTGAGGTAAAAACATCTTGCCATCACCAAACAACTTTCCGACAGCCTCCATACCTTCCATGAGAGGCCCCTCAATAATTGCCACGGCAGAGCCGTACTCTGTGTGCGCCTCCTGGAGATCAGCCTCAAGGGTTTCTGTGCGGCCTTTAATCAGGGCGTTCTGCAGGCGCTGGGAAACGGGGAGAAGATCCTTCGCTTCGCTCAGGATGACAGGGGAACTCTGGTTGATAGGTGAAGCTCCAGCCTGAATAGCAGTAGCTTTTGCCGTGATGGTAGTGGCTTTTTCGATCAGTCGTTCAGTGGCCTGAGGATCTGTGTTAAAGATTACATCTTCCACGCATTTCAGTAGCTCTGGCTCAATCTCGTCATATACCTGGAGCATAGACGGATTGACGATTGCCATATCAAGTCCTGCTTTAATTGCATGGTATAGGAATGCCGAATGCATTGCTTCGCGCACGGCATTGTTGCCACGGAAAGCAAATGATAGATTAGATACACCACCTGAGGTCAGTGATCCAGGGAGATTCGTCTTGATCCAGCGTACTGCCTCAATGAAATCGATTGCATAGAGCGCATGCTCCTCGATTCCGGTTCCGATGGAAAGGATATTAACATCGAAGATTATGTCTGATGGAGATATGCCTGCCTCCTCTGTGAGGAGTTTGTATGCTCTCTGGCAGATCTCAATTTTTCTGTCGTATGTTGTTGCCTGACCTTGCTCATCAAATGCCATTACAACGATAGCAGCTCCGTATGATTTAATTACTCGTGCCTTCTCTACAAATGCTTCTGCACCCTCCTTCAAACTGATGGAGTTCACAATGCATTTGCCCTGGGCATTCTGAAGTCCTGCCAGGATTGTTTCCCAATGTGAAGAGTCAATCATCAATGCGGCTTTTGCAACTGCCGGGTCATTGGAAATATAGCGCACGAAACGCTCCATTTCACGAGTGCTGTCCAGCATTGCATCGTCCATATTTATGTCTATGATTCGTGCTCCGTCCTCAATCTGCTTAGCAGCAATCTGTAGAGCTTCGTCATACTTTCCTTCCGAAATCAATCGAGCGAACTTTCTTGAACCTGCAACATTTGTCCTTTCACCGACGTTTGTGAAGTTGCTTGTCTTGACGTCCACTTTCACAACTTCAAGTCCGCTCACCGTTAATGTCTTCTCTGCTGTGTCTCTAGAAGAGAAGGACACAAAATGCTCAAGTTTTGTGTCCATAGGTCGAGGTGCAATGTCAGATACAGCCTGTGCAATGGCACGTATATGATCCGGAGTCGTTCCGCAGCAGCCTCCGACAATATTCACGAGTCCACGTGATGCTAATTCGCGAACCTGAGATGCCATCTCTGCAGGAGTCTGGTCATAGCCTCCCATCTCGTTTGGCAGACCTGCATTAGGGTAGCAGCTTACTCCGCAGTCACACCATGAACTGATTTCCTTCACGAGAGGCATCATCTCTGCCGCTCCTAGCGAGCAGTTCAAACCAAAAGCTGTAATAGGGTAGTGACGCACCGCAGTATAAAATGCCTCCAATGTCTGTCCTGTCAGCGTTCTTCCACTCCTGTCTCCAACCGACACCGACACCACCACCCCCGGCCATCCCGCCGAACTTTCATTAAGAATGCGTTGCTGATCTTCATGGTTTGTGTGTGGTATATCGGAGATTGCTGGAGAAGACATGCCACCCCCGGCTAGGGGGTGCCTGTCCCCCGGACAGGCGGGGGTCTTCGGAAGCAACTCCGATATACCGTCAGCTATCCCTGCCAGCGCAGCCTTGACATTAAGCGCATCAAAACAAGTCTCAACAAGCAACAGATCCACCCCACCACGAATCAACGCCTCAGCCTGCACGCGATAAGCCTCGCGCATCTGTTCAAAAGAATATGGACGGAATCCAGGATTAGAAGCATCAGGAGAAAGCGATAGTGACTTGGATGTAGGACCGATACTTCCTGCCACCCACACCTTACGGCTAAGTCCTACAGACGCCGCTAAGGCTGCTGCCTCATCAGCAGCTTCACGAGCCACTCGCGCGCCCTCGTATGCCATTTGAGATGCAAACTCTTCGCAGCTATACTCAGACTGCGAAATAGTATTTGCACTGAATGTATTTGTTTCAATGATGTCAGCCCCTGCTGCGATATACTCTTTGTGGATTGCCTTGATTACATCAGGACGAGTAAGATTCAGGCACTCATTATTGCCATAAAGCTCTTTATTACACGCAGCAAACGGTCCAGTGTGATAATCATCCTCACTTAGACCGTATCTCTGAATCATGGTGCCCATCGCACCGTCCAATACAAGTATTTTATCTTTGGGAATAAATGTCATACTAATTATTTTTCTATCTCCAGCCACTCTACTTCGCCACCCCATATTTCCAGGAATCGATGGAAGTCAGCATTGCTTATAACCGTGCTTGCAGTGTTGTCGCAAGGATGCCAGCTTAGTCTTTCCGCGTCTTTTAAGTCCGCATCCAGATAAAGTTTTACACGATGACCGTTCTCAAACAACTCCTTCTGCATCACTCCCTCCTTGGTCGCTAAATCCATATCCTGAATCAAGCCAAAGAGTGAAACGGAGCCAGGCTGTACTCCCAAGCATCTATCCATTCTCTCTGCAGAAGCAAATGAAAGTTTACCCTGATGGAGGCTCTTTTCCAATGAGTGGATGTCCAATTCCTTATGGCACTCAAAGATTACGAGGTAATGTCTGTTGCCTTTATGATTACGGAAAAACAAGTTCTTGCAGTGGGTGGAATCAATCTCCTTCCAATATTCAAGAGCTAGCTCTATAGTAGGAAGAGGTGGATGGTAATGAGTCTTATACTCAATGCCATGATTCTCTAGAAACTTATGTACTTTATCTATCTTTTCGTTCATGATTATCCAAGGAAGCTTAACAATATACCAGCAGCTACAGCTGAGCCGATCACTCCTGCCACATTAGGGCCCATAGCGTGCATCAACAGATGGTTGTTAGGATCAAACTCGCGTCCTACATTCTGAGATACGCGTGCGGCATCAGGTACAGCTGAAACACCTGCGTTACCGATCAGAGGGTTAATCTTATTCTCCTCTTTGCAGAAGAGGTTCATAATCTTAGTGAAGCCGATTCCTCCGATAGTTGCAAGGATGAATGAGAAGAGTCCAAGAACAAAAATCTTAATTGAAATGTGTGTCAAAAAGATATCTGCCTGAGTTGAACATCCTACAGTAAGACCGATGAGGATTGTTACTACGTCAATGAGGGG
>JAEIGA010017051.1_pt1 | contig 11056 bp, 6 predicted proteins | sample 9270691 | NCBI WGS metagenome assembly JAEIGA01 (sample SAMN17057246, study PRJNA624740) | gut metagenome | biome: biome; isolation source: fecal sample | host: Bos grunniens | place: China: Xizang | collected 2019 | reverse complement strand
TTTTTACCAGATAAATTATTAATTTATCTCTAAAAGTAGAATAAACTACTAAGATAGTTTAAAAGATTATTTTTTAGATCAACATAAATCAAAAAATAGTTTTTAATCATTGAAACAAGTTTATGGGTTTTTCATAGAAACATATAAAAATTTCATACCTTACCGTAAAAACTTAATGAAAAAATTGGATATTTATATACTTTTTCATTATTTTAACTTGTAAACTAAAAAAATTATAAGTTAGAATATATGGGAATTTCTATGTAAATGAATAAAATAAAACATTATTTATAGAGAGGGGCTTGTTAATGAGGAAAACAAATAAAACCATTATATTATTTTCAATTATTGTCATCTTATTATTTAGCATATCATCAGTATGTGCATCTGAAGATATAACAGATACACAATCCATAAATGATGAATTAGCTATTAATGAAGAGAATTTACAGGATTTAGATGATAATTTAAACATTAATAGAGAAAATAATGGATATTTAGATGATGATACTTTATTAAATCCTAATAATGATGTTTTGGAAGATGATGAAAAGCCTTCTGAGATTTATATTGATAATCGCAGAGAAGAAAATGGGGATGGGTCTATAGATAATCCTTATAATAATTTTGATGAGTACACATTTATTAATAAAGTAGCTATTAATGGAACTATTCATTTATCTGATGGAATTTATGGAGGTGTTCCTAATAATCCAGGTTACAATACTCATCATAAAATTGTGGGACAAAATGGCACAATAATTACTGGGTGTTGTTTTCATCGTTGGAATACTTATGATAATTTTAATCAAACATTGACTTTTATAAATATTAGTTTTGAAGTTCCTTCAGAATATTCGATTGATTTTGAGTGGGGCAATGATGAGATTGGGTTTTATGATAATATCATATATTATGGTATTTCTATTGATGGATATGATTTAAATTTTATTAATTGTACTTTTTTAAACACTTCATTTGTTTCTGGTCAGCATCAACATAGTGAACCTAATAGGGATGGAGTGACTGATGTTTGCACTGCAACTTTTGAAAATTGCAATTTCTTAAATTACACTTATGACCCAACTATCAAATCGTATAATGTTACCTGGTCTTGGTGGCCTGAAGGTAAGGTCGTTCCTTTTGATGAATATGAAACTACTTCAATGGTCACTAACTTTGAATCTTCAAAATTTATTTTTAAAAATTGTGTTTTTGATAATATCACTTGTGATGCCATTGTTGATTCCTATGGTGGGAGTATAGATAATTATGGTCGTTCTGATGGAGTTTATATCTATAACTCCAGTTTCACCAATTGCAATATAAATGGAGTAGTTAAGGTTCGCCAGATAAGTTCCTGTGATATTATAAATTGTACATATGATTTCCCAGTTAGCACTGATGTTCCTTTAGTGGGTCCATTTTATATTGACAGCACTGATAGACCTGTAATAAAAACTAATTTAAATCTTGTAGCCAATGCAAATAGTTTGGTTATCACTTTGACTGATGAGTCCAATAATCCATTGGTTGACTATGAAGTGGAGATTGTTACCAATGGAAAGGTGTCCTATGATTATACTGATGATAATGGTAAAATCGTTTTAAACAATCTTTTAGGAAATTATAGTTTTGAGATTAGTTTTCCTGGTGATGAATATGGAGGATACTCCCCATCTAAAGTGTTTAGGAATTTGACTTTTGAAAAGGCGAAGCAAAGTACTGCTTTGGCTGCCCCTAAGGTTAGTGCAACTTATAATGTTGCCAAGAAGCTTGTAGTCACCTTAAAGTCAAATGGCAAGGCCTTGGCAAATAGGAAGGTCACTGTTAAGGTGGGATCCATCAGCAAAACCTTAACCACAAACAAGAATGGTCAAGTTAGCGTTTCTGTAAGTGGTTTGGTTCCAAAGACCTACACTGCAAGCATCAAATTTGCAGGCGACAGTGATTATAAGGCATCAAGCGCTACTGCTAAGGTTGTTGTGGCAAAGGCAAGTCCAAAGCTCAGTGCTGCTAAAAAGACTTTCAAGGTGAAGGCTAAAACCAAAAAGGTAACTGCAACCCTTAAGAACAATAAGGGCAAAGTGCTTAAAAACACTAAGCTGACCTTGAAAATCGGCAAGAAAACCTACACTGCAAAGACCAACAACAAAGGTGTAGCTACTTTTAAGGTCAAATTGACCAAAAAAGGAACATACACTGGAACTGTCAAGTTTGCAGGAAACAAATACTTCAAGGCATTAAGCAAAAAGGTGAAAATTGCCGTTAAAAACTAAGAATGATATTTTAGATGAAGCATTCAATAATACGAAAATATCTAAAAAAATAGTTAAAAAATAGGATTATAATTTATCCTATTTATTTTATTTATTCACTACATCAACTTTGTTGTGGTGAATAAATAAAATGAATGGATTATTAGTCTGTTTATTTTATATTATGTAAATTCTTATTTGAAGGTAGGATTTATAAGATTTAAAATATGGTATTTCATTGTTTGTTTCAATAGTGGGTATTGTTTTAGGCATGAAACTTGTTTCCTCTATTTATGATGGATTCAAGTTCTCCTTTAAATGATAGCCTATTGATGATTCAATAAATCTGTTTTCCATTGGTCATATTGCGGGCATTTATCTGAGTATATCTCTAATTGATAACTCAGTGATGGAAGGCTCTTCTGCTGATATGATTGGCAAATTCTATTCTTCTTTTTGAGATTATATGTTCTGCCGTTGAGGATATTAAGTCCTCTTTGATGGGACTGATATGATTTAAAGCCTATTTAATTTAAAATCAAAAAAATAGATAGGCTACAATTTATGAGGAATTATTATGAAGATTAATAAAATAAAATATTTTATGGTGGCATTAATTCTTCTTTGCTGTATTGTTGGAGCAGTAAGTGCTGCAGATGACATCGGCCAAGATGCAATAGCTGCAACAGACGATGTGGTTATTGCAGATCAGGTTGGTGATGCAGACTTACAAACCGATGAAGCAACTACAGATGTATCTTCTGAACAATCTGTCAGTACAGATTCACCACAAGATACATCTCTAGAAGCAAATGGTGCCGATGAAGAAAACTTAAGAACATCTGGAACTGCAACTGTAACCAATTGGACTCAATTAGCAGGTAAAGCTAATTCAACTGGAATAGATTATACAATCACTTTAAATGGTCCAATAAATATAACTTCTGAGAATGTTGTATTTGGAAATAATGCAATTATCGAAGGTAATGACTATAGTTATATTACTGGAAGTATAGGTAATAGAATTCCATTTAAAACCACATACAATTCTCCATTAAATATTACTTTTAGAAATGTTAAGTTTCAAAATATAAACTGTCAAATGGTCATACATGTACAAAATTCTGGAACAACTATTTTAGACAATTGTACTTTTATAAATATCACTACAGGTAATGACCATCATTCAGTAGTATACAATAATAAAGGAATAATGAACATTACTGGTTGTAATTTCACTAATTGTACAACTGGCTATGGTGTAATTACAAATCATATGTACGGAAGTACAACTGACGTAATTTTAAATGTTAAAGATTCCAAATTTGAAAATAATTATGCATTAAATGAACCTGGAGCAATTAACAATTGTGGAAATTTAACTGTTTATAATTGTACATTTAATAAGAATAACTCAACCATGTGGGCGGGAGCTATCCACACCCATACAAATGCAGAGACTCTTATTGTAGGTTCTAGTTTCAATGACAATGTTGCAGGAGTTGGCGGGCCATATGGTTGGAATGGTGGAGCATTGTTCTCATATAGTACTTTAAAAGTTTTCAATTCCACTTTCACTGGAAATAATGTCAGTGTTTTAACTGGTGGAGGTGCTATTTTCGGATACAGTATGGGAACTTCCACTTACAATATCACTGTAGATTCTTGTAATTTCACCAACAATGCAAATAATTATAATGGAGGTTATGCTGGAGCTATAGGTGTTCAAAATATTGGATATTTAACTGTAACCAATTCTAATTTCATTCACAATATTGCAGATATTGGTCAAGCTATTTATGGAATTACTAAAAATGAATCTTATTGTTTAAATTGTACTAATTGCAGTTGTCCTAACTGTCCAAATTGTACTAATTGTTCTCACAATGTTTCAACAGGAGTGCCAAATTGTACTATTATTAACAATACATATTTAAATCACACTGGAACTGGAGATACTGTAGTTATTGATGGAAAACGTTTCACATTTAATTATAATATCTTTATAAATAGTACACAATCAAGAATAAGCGGTACTGGAAATAGATATGGATTAACTACTTATCCTTCTAGGTCATCATCTCCGATTTTATCCCATCAAATTTTTAGCAGCCCTATTCTCAAAGATTGGGAAGATCATGATGTGATTTATATTAATAGAAGTCGTGAAGCTGACCCAGAGGATGAAAATATACATGGTAGTAGTTGGGATGATGCATATGGAAGTGCATATGGCGATTTTTATGCTTTTGAAATAGCTATACCTTGTATAAATGAGGGGGGTACAATTTATATAGCAGAGGGTACATACCCTGAAAAATTCAGATTCGGTAACGGTAGAAGTTATACTATGATTGGAATGGATGGAACTATTTTTGATACAACAGAATTTGAAAGCCCAGATACTAAAAATGGTGCGTTAGGTAATTATGGTGAAGAAGATGCAGGTGTAGTAACTTATATTAATATCACTTTCAAAAATCCAAAGGTAACTTTAAGAGGGAAAAAAGTTTTCATTAACTGTACTTTCATTAATGCTCCTATAACTGCTAATCAAGAGATATATGAAAAATTTATTTTAGGTAATCCTTCTGGGTATACTCCATATTGGACTGACAGAACTTTTGATTTTAATTTTACTAATTGTAATTTTGTAAATTATACTACTGAAGGTGCTGTTTTAGAAGCATTCAAAACTTCTCAAGTTAACTTTAATGAATGTACCTTTGAGAATGTCACTGCCAAGTCCATTGTAAACAATACTGGTGACTTTTATTGTGAAGACAGCATTAATTTCAAGGACTGTATCTTCAATAACGTGAATGTTAAAGGTATTGTTGATGTTCCTACTGGTGCTGCTTTAGGTGTATTATACACTATTGAAGGTTGTACTGGTGTTGAAAGTTATGGTGTTGTAACTGAAGACGGTCGTGACTTTGTTAACGCTACCAAATCCTCAGTTGATACCTCATTGGCAGCTGCTGTAGATGCTGATAGTGCAAGTGCAGTAATCACTTTAACCGATATTGATGGCAACGCAGTTGTCGGCGCAGTAATAAGCTATTCCATAAATGGGGCTGACACTGTAAACGATACCACAAATGAAGCAGGTCAAATTGTCATCGCTGGCTTAAGCGGATCAGGAAGCATTGCTATTAATTATGAAGGTAATGATTCATTCAATCCAAATAGCACAATGCTTGAATTCACTATCCCAGAACCTCAAAACAACGACACTAATGGCACTAATGGCACCACTCCAGTAACTCCTACTAAAGTTGCAACTAAACTCGCTGCATCTAAAGTGACCGCAACTTACAATGTCGCTAAAAAACTTGTCATAACACTCACAGATAAAAAAGGCAAAAAATTAGCAAACAAAAAAGTTACTGTCAAAGTTGGATCCATTAGCAAAACCTTGAAAACAGACAAGAATGGTAAAGTAAGTCTCAATATCGCTTCACTTGTTCCTAAAACCTACACTGCAACTGTCAAGTTTGCAGGAGACAGCAGCTACACTGCTTCCACTGTAAAACCAAAAGTAGTTGTAAACAAAGCTAAAGTCAAAATTGCTGCTAAGGCTAAAACATTTAAGGTTAAAACAAAAACCAAAAAACTAACAGCAACACTTAAAAACAACAAAGGAAAAGTGATGAAAAACACCAAGCTTACCCTTAAAGTAGGCAAGAAGACTTACACTGTAAAAACCAACAAGAAAGGTGTAGCAACCTTTAAAATAACCAAATTAAACAAAAAAGGAAAATACACCGGAACCATTAAATTTGCAGCAAACAAATACTTCAAGGCATTAAGCAAAAAAGTAAAAATAACAGTTAAATAGAGAAAACTAATCTTTTCTCTATTATTTTTTTATTTTTTGGCAACCCTATCAACAGCTGGCGATAACATAGGAGACTCTTATGAAGATTCTAAATTTAATGGTCTAAGGATATAGGATAACGGATTTTCTCAAATCCAATTTGTTTTATTTATTCACTGCATGATAAAAAGTGATTATGTGGTGAATAAATAAAATGGATGGATAATGTTGTTCTGTTCATTTTATTAATTCAGTATATTCATTAATATTTGAAGTTGGGATTTTTTATGAGATATAGATTATTGTTGTTCATTTCAATATTGATTATTCTTTTAGGCATGAATTCTGTTTCTGCTATTGATGCGGATTCTGGTTATGCTTTAAATGACATTGATATTGATGATTCTATAGAAGACTCTTCTATAGGTTCTATTGATGATTCTATGGCAGAAAAGCAGCATATATATGCTGAGGACTCCTTGATGAAGGAGTCTTCTGCTGATTTAGTCAGCAAATCCCATTCTTCTGAATGTGAATTGGATGATTTGGATCTTGGTGATGGTTTGCATTGTGAATTGGATGATTTGAATCTTGATGGTGCATTGTCTTGTGAAAAATCAGAGGATGATGCAATTGAAGGCAATCATAATTCAAAGCTTCCTAAGAATGTTTTAAAGGATGATGGTTCTGATTCTAATTCAACTTATCATATAAGCCCTAATAATTATATTTTTTACTTTAACAGCAATGGTGTATTAAGGGATGAGTTTGGAGGTTCAATCCTTATTTTTGAAGGAGTCTTTGAAAATAAGGGAGTAATCACTATAGATAAAAACAATACCTCTATTATTGCTAATGGTTCCCAGTTTATTAACACAATCTTTAATCTGAATGCCAGTGGCATCGTTTTGGCCAATTTCAATTTCACTCTTGATCGGCCTTTCCATTCCAATAATAATGCAGGAATCTATGTTGGTTGGGACAACATAACAGTCTTTAACAATACCATTAATTTCTTTTGTCCTAAGAGCACCTGCTATGGGATTTATGCCAATGATAATATAGGCTTGAATCTGATCAACAATACAGTCAATTTCATAGGCCAACCGGACAATACGGGATATTACTATGCAGTCTATTTGAATTATTGCTATGACGCTTTTGTAAGCGGCAACAATATCTCTGCTGTCCTGCCTTTGTGTAATGTCAATTGGGGCAATGGAATAAGCGGCGGCGTGAGGATGGATAGGGTTTCCGTCATAGCCGCCGAGGGCTGTGACAATCTGCAGCTTCTTAACAATACTGTCTATTCCACTATCAATGGAGCTAGCGGACAAGCCCCTACCCTGTCATCAGTATTGATTTATGACTGTGACAATTCCGTCATTGAGGGAAATAGCATTACTGTAGAGGATTTCTACACTAGAAAAGGCACTGCAAATTTCTTGTATGCCTTGGATATGTATAAGCTGAACAATGTCCGTGTTTTGAACAATCATATAGATGTTTTCACTTATGGGGGCCAATATAAGTATGGTACCGCTTATCCTATTCAGCTTTCCGGACCGGCTTACAATATCATGATTGCTTATAATTACTTGAAGAGTGTAAGCAATGGCCCTAACATTGGAATTTACTCTCAGAATTATTATGGTCCAACTCAGATTGACATCGTAAGCAATTTCATCAATATCACAGGCAATGCAGGTAAGCATGAATGGGCTTTGGTTGCCGGAATTGAGGTTCAGGATTCAGATGACAGGATTTTGAACAATACCATTATTGTCGATACCGTTGGAGGCTATCATTCTGGTGATCACATTTATGGAATTAGCTATGCCCAGAACACTGGGGGAAATCATAAGTACGAGATAAAGTATAATAATGTCACTGTTCCAGGTGCCATTGCAATTAGCCTGAATCAGGGATTTTTGGATTCCACCACTAGCGATACCAATGTCATGTACAATATATTGAATACTGCCATTGGTGAAGGTGGTGACCATGCCGTGGCTATTGGAGGCAGGGGCACCAATAATCTTGTTAGATATAATACTAACGGCTCCAATCCTAATCGCCATATGTCCCAGCGCGATTTGCCTGATTGGTATTTGAATTATCAGGGTCTTCGAAGCAGTGGTTTCAGTTTGTTTTGGATGAATTCTGGAAGTTCTAGTTCAAGCCAGTCTTTTGCGGGCAATGGTTCTAGCGGTTATGGCAGTTCATTCAATGGCAATGGCAGTGGCAATGGATTCAATTTCGATTCAGATGTCAATGGAAGGAACAGTCGCTTTAGCAAGTCAAATGCTGCTCATGGTGATTTGAATTCCACTCATTATGCTGTTGGCGATTCCGGTGTGAGTCTTGCTGCAGCTAGTTCCAGCGCAGGTTCCGGTGATGGTTCCAGTGTGGATGCCAGTGATGAGAGGAATGCCTATGAGATTGATGAGAAGGAGAATCTTTCTGTGAAGTCTGCGGATTATCTTCAGTTGGCACTAATTTGTATTGTTGCTTTGATATTGTTGGGAATTGGCTATAAGCGTCAGAAGGATAAGGAAGAAGAGGAATAATCAAAAAAATTGTTTTATTGTTTTATGGAGTGTTTGCCAAAAAATATTTTAAGTTTTATAATAAAAACCTCAATATAATTCTTTAAAATTCCTTTATAGGAATCAATTTTGATTTTTTTTGGTAAACACTTTCTTTTAATTTTTTTAAAATGGGTTTATTGATTTTAAAATTAAAAGATTTCTAAATGATTGGTTTTTAATTTTAAAATTAATAAATTATTTATGAATGTGGATATGTAGATAAATTAATTATAAAATTCATATTTATAACAATTATTAATTTATTTTAATTGTTCATTTAATTTAAATAAAGTTTAAGAAAATTAGTATCAATTTAATGATAATGATTTTTAATTTAACTTATATTATTTTTTGGAGGATAAATTGTTATGGTTGGTAGTGATATTTTAACATCCACTTTGGATTTGGTTTCTCAGAGTTTGCAGATTCCTGTAATAATATTCCTATTGCTGTTTGCAATAGCTGCAATAATACTATTAGGCGGTTTAATCAGAGAATTTAGACACAGAAAATCTGTATCCAATGTGGAGATGAAAAATCTAATCAACAGCATTTCAAATGTAGATAGTCAAGATGAAATATTGAATATAATCAACAGTTCAGAAATCCCTAATTCAATGAAGAATGACTTGAGGGAAATAACAGACACAGACTTGGATCTTGAATCAAGAATAGCTTTGGCAAAGAAATTGGTCAACAGCAGAGAGAAGAAGCTTGAGAAAAGGTTGTCATATACTGATATCATAACCCGTATCGGACCGACATTAGGTTTGATGGGTACACTTATTCCAATGGGTCCGGGTCTTGCAGCTTTAGGAAGTGGTGATATCGTTACATTGTCAAATGCAATCATAGTTGCTTTTGATACTACTGTGGTTGGTATTGGCTCTGGTGCTTTGGCTTATGTCATAAGCAAGATTCGTCGAAGATGGTACAGCGAGTACATTGCCAACATTGATGTCCTGTCCGATGTGGTGCTCACAAGAATCAGAAAGCTCTAGGTGATTGTTATGGTAAAGCTTAATCGAAAGACTGCATTCGAGGAGGAAGAGGAAGACCCAATGACAGGTGTTGCCAACCTTGTGGATGCAATGCTTGTTATAGCAGTGGGTTTGCTTGTTTTCCTTGTAATTTCCTGGAACATGCAGGCAATCGTATTCAACGATGATGTGACTCCAGAACAAAAGCAAGACGCAATCAATGCCATGAAGCAGGTTACCGAGATAGACCAAGGTCAGCAGCTTAACGAAACACCAGACATCAGCTCATCATCTGGAGAAGGGTACAGCGAGTTGGGTAAGGTCTACAAGGACCCTAAGACGGGCAAGCTAATAATGATTGAAAACTAATCATTATCCCTCATTCTTTTTTTTTTAAAATAAATAATAAGAATTCAGATAAACTTATTAAGTAAAATCTTAAAAATTATAATATAATATAAGATTTAAAATATCAAGTTCACAATTTGTGAACCTTTTTCTTTTTTAACTTTCAAGTCTTTAGGAAATAGTATTATGTCAGGTTCAAAAATTCAGGTTTATGTTGTATCACATAGCGAAGAGGATATTAGAGATATCGATGCAAATGAGATTTATGTGCCTCTATTTGTAGGCAGAGACGGTAAGGATAATTTAGGTTTTGTAAGTGATGATACCGGTGACAACATATCAGGCAAAAACTCTTCTTACTGTGAACTTACCGGCCTTTACTGGATGTGGAAGAATAGTGATGCAGACATTATCGGTCTTGTCCATTATAGGCGTTATTTTGCTAAATGGAGACTTGGAAAAAGACTTGAAAAAGAGGATTTGGAAAAGATATTTGAAGAGTATGACATCATTCTTCCTAAAAAGACAACTGCACTCTTAGGTTCCGTTTATGAGGATTATGACCACTGGAACTATGCAAAGGATCTTGATTTGTGTGAAGAAGTGATTAGTGAACAATGCCCTGAATATTTGGACAGCTATAAAAAGGTAGTGAATGGAAAGGAACTTTACTATTACAATATGTTCATCGCAAAGAAGGAAGTCATAGATCCGTACTGTGAATGGGTATTTCCAATACTTGCTGAAGTTGAAAAAAGAGTGGATATGACTGGATACGATGACTATCAGAAAAGAATCTATGGTTTTTTAACTGAAAGACTTTTTGATGTATGGATGGATAAGCAAAATCTTAAGGTTAAGGAGTCTGAACTTAAAGTCAATGGATTAAGACTTAATGTTCATATGTGGATTGTAAAAAGAGCTATTGTAAGATGGGCTTATGTTCATATTTATATGGGATTGCTCCATAAGGATATGAGACGTTAATATTTATGGTTTTAGTATGTCTGAAAAAATTCAATTGTATGTTATTTCACACAGTGAAGAAGCAATAAAAGA
>JAEIGA010017050.1_pt1 | contig 11057 bp, 11 predicted proteins | sample 9270691 | NCBI WGS metagenome assembly JAEIGA01 (sample SAMN17057246, study PRJNA624740) | gut metagenome | biome: biome; isolation source: fecal sample | host: Bos grunniens | place: China: Xizang | collected 2019 | reverse complement strand
TTGATGTAAAAATCGTTCAATAAATGTTTCAGTTCTGCTTTCCAACAACACTTCTTTTACAATTTCACATACCATATTTCTGAATTTATTTTCTGTTAATCTAATTTTCATGTTTATAATATTATATAATAATAAATATAACAATTTCTATAATTAATATAATAATTAATAAGTTCTACAATCAAAATTGATTTTTGGTAATATATATATTATATTAATAAAATATAAACAGAAATATTATGGAATATAATAAATTTATTGAAAAAGCAAAAGCAAAACACGGTGATAAATATGAATACCCTATTTTCAATAAACATAATTATAGGGATAAAATAAAAATTGTTTGTCCTGAACATGGTGAATTTGAGCAAAATTTATATGCACATCTTAAAGGACAAGGTTGTCCAATATGTAGTAAACATCAAAAATTAACAACTGAAGAATTTATTAAACGAGCAAAAGAGGTACATGGTAATAAATATGATTATTCTAAAACAGTTTATGTTAATAAACGAACTAAAGTAACAATAACATGTCCTATTCATGGGGATTTTAATGTATTACCTTTACACCATATAAAAGGAAGTAACTGTAAACAATGTGTTAATGAAAATAGAAAACCACGAGAAATCCACAAAAACAATAGGGTTACTAATTTAAGGGAATTTATTGAACGTGCACGTGAAGTACATGGTGATAAATATGATTATTCTAAATTTGAATATACTGGTACTTATAATAAATCAATTATAATTTGCCCTGAACATGGTGAATTTGAACAATCACCTAATAACCATATCAAAAATCATGGTTGTCCAATGTGTGCTGGTAATAAAAAATTAACTTTAGAAGATTTTATTAAAAAAGCTAATAAAATACATAATAATAAATATGATTATTCTTTGGTTAAAAATATAAATAATTGTAATGATATAATAACTATTATTTGCCCTGAACATGGTGAATTTGAACAAAGAATTGATAGTCATTTACATGGTGCTGGTTGTAGTTTATGTGCTAAAAATAAAAATTATACAACTGAAGAATTTATTGAACGTGCACGTGAAGTACATGGTGATAAATATGATTATTCTAAAGTTAATTATATTAATACACAAACATATATAGAAATTATATGTCCAAAACATGGTTCGTTTTGGCAAACACCTAATAATCATTTAACTAAACAAAATAATTGTCCACATTGTCAACAAAGTAAAATGGAGTTGGAAATGGAAAAAATGTTAATAGAGAATAATATTAATTTTATTAAACAAAAACGTTTTACTTGGTTAAATAGATTAAGTTTAGATTTTTATTTACCTGAACATAATATAGCAATTGAATGTCAAGGTGGACAACATTTTATAGGTAAAGAATTTTTTGATAGTAAATATGATAATTTTGATAAACGGATTAATAGAGATATTGAAAAATTTAATAAACTTAAAGAAAATAATATAAATTTATTATACCTATTACCTAATAATTCAACTGATTATACTATAATAAATCAAATTCAAGAAATTTATACCAAAGATAATACTTTTACTAATTGTGAAGATATAATTAAAACAATAAAAAAAGAGGACTAATCAAAGTCCTCTTTTTTATTATATGTAAGTAATTGATTTACTTAATTATGCTTCAGGTTGTTCATCCCAATAACCGCAATTAATGTCCTCAATGATTTTAGTGTATTGTACACTTTCAACACGACCGTAAGTATCAAAAGTTACATTAGTAAGAACTTTAATATCATTAGGTTGTTCATCAGCAAAAGATTGTTCAAGTTCTTGTGCTGTAGTTATAGAACGTGCTGGTAAACTTACTGTATAAGTTTCAGGACCGTTATTGTTTGTAGTTGGTGTTACAGTAATTTGTCCTTCAGTACCTTCAACAACACTTGAATTATTCAATACATATTGTTGAACATCAGCAGCAAGAGCAACACCATCATCAGTAGCTGTAGCAGTAGCAACATCTTTAGTTTTAACTTCACTAGTTAAAACAACATTGTTACCTGTACGAGTAGCGTGTACAGCAACAAATTTATCAGTAGCATTAACAGCTTCAGTAGAAGTAACTGTTTGAACAGCAGTAGCTATAGATTTAGGTAGAGTTACTTTAACTGTATTATCAGTAATATCTATTACGTGACCAGCTTTATCTACTTTAATAGTAGGTACTGCAAATTCAACATATTCTTCAGCAGCATCAGCTTCAGCAATAGTTACAGAACCTTTTTGTTGTGCTTCTGGAAAAACTTCTTTGTGTTTAAATTTAAAACCATTTAAATGTAAGTAGGTTTCGTCAGCTGTATAAACGTCACAAAGGTCAGAAACTTTTATTTCAGTTACTGAAATACCAGCGTCAGAGTTCCAAGTAAAACGTAATACATTTTCTTGTCCTTCAGCAGTAGCTTCTATAAGTTCAACTTTTTGTAAGAAACCATCTTTTACGAAAGCAGCAGCGTCTGTTTCAGATATAACTTCTCCACCTATACCTTTAATTTGAATATAAGTTTTTCCAGCTTTGTTACCAGCATCTTCACCATATTTGATAGTGTCAACTGTTAAAGTAGATTTTAAACCATTTCCATCTTGAGAAAGAACTTTTTCAGTATTAGCTATTTTTAAAGAAACTTTAACATCTTTGTTAGCATTATTTTCTGGGTCTACAACTATAGCATTTTCACCACTAATATTGTTATCTTCAATAGCAGCTAATCTTTCTTCAAGAGCTGTTTCATCAACAGAAACACTAGTAACTATACCATTTTCTTGTTCTACTGTAACTAAAATATTTTGGTTAGCTTCACTACTAACACCACCTTCTGGAGTATTTAAAGCGTTAATAGAATCATCAACATATTTTTGAGTAGCACCTGGATTATCAGAAGTTACTCCATCAGTAAAATAGATAGTACCATCAACTACTTCGCTGATTTGACCATCTTCTTGATTTGTAGCGTAAATGTTGAAAGATTTTTTATCTGTTGCTTGGGTAAAATGGTCAGCATGTGTATAATCTAAAGCTTTAATAATATTTTGGAATTCAGTACTTAGATTATCAACATCAACTGTAACAGACGCTAACAAACCATCTGTTTGAGTTATAGATACTACAACAGGGTCAGTTCCATCATTTGTTATAGTTGTATTTAAACCAGCTATTGTGGTATTTGTATAAGTTTTAGCTTCAGTTAAAGCATTTACTATTTCATTATGCAACAAATCATAGTTGCCTAATATTTCAAGGTGCTTTACGCTATTATTTTCTCTAACAACACCAACTAAAGTATGTACACCTGTAGATACTTCTTCATCTGTAATTTTATAGCTATACAATATAATTTCACCATCTTTTACATTAGTTAAAGATATGCGAGCAAAATTAGTTCTAGCTTCACCATGATTTGCAACATTAGCAATTGTTTGGTTTCTTAAAAACTGTAAACTTCTAAATTTAGACATAAAATTTTATAATTTAAATTAATTATTTATTATATACTATAAATAGTATGAATTTTCAAAAAATTTTAAAAAAGTGAAAAATTTTTTTATTATTTTTTATTTTATTTTCTCCAAATTTTAGCTTTATCATTATTAACTTTTATTAAAATTCTACCAATTCTTTTTAAAAATTGATATATACATTTTTGAATTTTATTAATAGATATTCTATACTCTTTTTTTAAAATATCCATCATTTCCTTATTTTCTTCTAATTCAAAATATAAATTAACTAATTCCGTATATAATTTTCCAACTGGAGAATTTAATATATCTTTATAGGAAAATGGTGGTGTTTGAAAATTCTGACACATACACCAAGCATATGTTCCATTAACAAATCCTTCTTGTTCAGATTTAAAACATAAATAAATTATTTTAGCTATTTTTTTATGTTTTTCATCACCAAATTCTAAATCTGTTCGCATTTTTGCATAAAGTCTATCATTACTCGGTATTCTTTTATTACTTTTTATTTCTTGATAAAGATGTTCTATTTCATGTTGAATGGTATTCATCGCTTCCATTTGATTTATTGTACCACTAACACCAAATAAATTAATGTTACATAAAATAAAACTTTGACTCATATATACTGAGCCGCCATCAGTTAACATATCTATATCAATATTATCTAAAACTTCGTTATTAAAAAAATCTCTATAACAATAATTAATATGAATTTTTAAATTATCTAAATCCGTTATTATACTACCACTTGTAATATTACATATATCAGTATGTTCTGACTGTTGTAAATTTATATCATCTATTATCTGTTGATAAACTGTCTTAGAAATTTCACTAACTTCTAAAGCAATACCTAATTCTTCTTTTATTATTTCTCTTATTTTTTCCTCTGTTAATTGCATAAATTTATTTTAATTGAATTATTAATTAATATAAATAAAAAAAAAATATTTGTATCAATTATTTTATATTTAAATAGTATGAATTTTTTTATTATTTTTTTATTCGGTAATAACATTCCATTTTAAAGGAATTCCATTACCACCTCTAATTTCTTCAACATTATAATTTGCATTTTTATTTATTACAAAAGTACCCTCTTTCACAACATTATAAACCCAGTTAGTTAATTCATTGTTATTATTACTATAATTAATAAATAGTGCCTTTATATAATTTAATTTTTTACATCCTTGGAACATATATTGATAACAACCATTAATTAATGTTGTTGCTGGTAATGCAGGTGCTGTAGTTAAATTACTACATCCATTAAACATGTTATAATAACACCTATTACTTAAATTTGTTGCTGGTAATTCTGTTGGTACATTAATTAAATTAACGCAATCCACAAACATTGATTGATAACAATTCTCAGCTAAAATAGTAGCTGGTAACTCTGGTGCAGTTGTTAATGTTTTACAATTACCAAACATATTTGTATAACAATTATCCCCTAATGTTGTAGCTGGTAACTCTGGTGCATTAATTAAATTAATGCAATTATAAAACATATAATTATAACAACTATTAAATAATTCCATTGCTGGTAAAAGTGATGGTGATTTTTTTAATTTGGTACAACCATTAAACATATGTGAATAACAATAATCAGCTAACGTTGTTGCTGGTAACGTTGTTGGTGTATTAATTAAATTAACACAATTTGAAAACATGTTTTGATAACAATGTTTAGATAAAATAGTTGCTGGTAATTTACTTGTAATTGTTATTAAACTGCTACAATAATTAAACATTGAATAATAACAATTCGGAGCTAATGTTGTTGCTATTAATTCAGGCATTGTAGTTAATGATTTACAATTTTGGAACATGCAATAATAACAACTATTTGTTGCTTTTTCCGCTGGTAATATTGTTGTGCTTGTAATTAAATTATTACAATTATAGAACATATATTGATAACAATAATTTGTTAAGGTTGTTGCTGGTAATATTAATTTATTTGAATTAATTAATGTTTGACTGTTTTGGAATAAACCATACAACATTAAACTACTATTACTTGGAAAACTAGTTTTATTAATGAATTGACTACCATGAACTAACGACATTATGTTACCACCTATATTATGATTATTTGTACAGGTGATATTAATATAACAAATATATTGTTTATTATTTATATCATATCTATCTATTGCTAATCTATTATTATTTCCACGTAAATAAACTTTAGATTTTTTTGGGATATGTATTGTTACTCCCTCTGAAGTTATTAATGGTAATGTTATCCATTGTGTACTATCGTAACTATATTCCATATTAATATCTGGACTATTATCAACATCACTACCTGAAACATTACTTAATTTTTTAATTAATAGTTCATTTTTTTCATTTGTTATATCTTCTACATAGAAATATTTTTGATATGATTCAATATTGGAGTTGTTATATTTTGTGTAATGCCGCTTCATTAATTTTTAGTTAATTATTATATAACTATAAATATTATAATTAATAATATAATAATGTATAAATAAAAAAAAATCCCCACCATAATTAAATGATGGGGTTTTTATTCATTTACTTCTCCAAATTGTCTTTTTTCAATTCGTCTTTCATTTCTTCAGATTCTTTTTGTTTTCTATTTCTAAACTTTTTAAAAGGATTTTCACTACCTTTTTCTTGAAAACGTTGACGAAGATTCTCAATCAATTGTTTCTTTTCTTCATCAGTCATATGCAATATATTCTTTGCCATAAAAAAATATTTTATATTAATTATTATATAAGTATAAATAGTTAAAAAATACAATTATTACTTGTTATTTTTATTTATTTTCCAATAAATAAATTAAATGTTGTAACATTAGTTTATCTTCATTTAATAGTCCTAAATTAAATGATATGCTTATTGTCCAACAGTGAAAATAATTTCGAGTTGGCATATATAAATCAAATCCATCCCATGCTAATTTTCCTGGTAAATAAATAATATCATCGAATCTTAATTTCCAATTTTTTTGTTTACATGTTACTGCAAATCCTAAAAACATTTCATAATTAAATTCACCATATTGTGTTTGGTAATATCCACCCTCAGATTTACCAAGTCCACCACCTAATGTAAAATATACATTACATTCCGTATTTGGTCTTTTATTTACTTCTGATAAATCAAATAGTTTATATAATAAGGAACTATTAATATCAAAATATCTACCAACATCATTGGTTAAACGATGATAATTTGTGTTAAAATTTAACACATATTTATTATTTAATGGTTTATATAACCCTATACCAAATGATGTACTAACACCTGTAAATATTTTAGGGTTAAATGGTATATGTCGAATCAACCCTAATTTTATACTAATATCCCAATTTGAAATTAAACTATAATCAGGATACCAACGATAATATTCTCCACTACTGTCAATTAATATTATCGAGTTATCATATTTTAATTCATATGATATACTTCTATTAATTAATGAATCTGATAAACTTTGTCCAAATACATTTAAATTAAGAAAACTTAATAAAAATATAAGAATAAATCTTTTCATATTATACATAGTTTTTTAGTTGTTATTACACATCTATAAATAGTTTAAATTTTTACTAAATATAATTAATATATTATTCAGTTTTAGTTACACCCCAAGTAATTGGAACATAATAACTAGAACGAATTAGTTTTTCTTCAACTTCTTCAGTATGATTATATTTAAATACACCATTAATGGATACATCATCTAACCATCCTATATAATTAGTTTCATCTACATTTTCATTATAGGTAACTGTTACATCAGATAAATTATCACTACCTAAGAACATATTACTATAAGCATACGGTGCTAAATACGCTTCTGGTAAACTAACTTTATCAATACCATCACAATTCATAAACATACCATGATAACATTTATTAGTTAAATCATTTGCTGGTAATTCTGGAATTGATTTTAAAGATTTACAACCTGTAAACATGTGATGATAACAATTCGATGCTAATTCTGTTGCAGGTAATTCTGGTGCTGTGGTTAATTTACTACAACCTTGAAACATACCATAATAACAACTATTAGCTAAAGTAGTAGCAGGTAATATTAAATCTTTAGCATTAACTAATGTTTTATTTTCTCTAAATAAAACACTTAAGACAAAACTATTACTTGTTGGAAATGTAGTTTTACCTTCAAACTCACTACCATATAATAAACTCATTATATTACCACCAACGTTATGACTACCTGTTGCTGTAATACTATTATAATAACTATTAAATATACTACTACTTGAACTACACCATCCATCATTTACTCCACGAAGGTATAGTTTACCATTAGCTGGTAATGTAAATGTATTAGCTGTGGTATCTTCATTCATGGTTTTAGTAGTCCATGTACTACCATCTGTACTATATTCTAAATTAAGTGTAGGAGCTGAAGCATTATTTTTAGTAATACTAACAGTATTTGTACTTCCGCTTATATCTTCGATATAGAAGTACGTCTGTAACAATTCTTCTTTTGACATAAAATTAAAATATTTATATTAATTAATTATCTCATCCGTTTCTGGATTAAAATATTTAATTTCCCATCCCTCAGGAATTCCACTACCATTTCTTGGTGCATTATCAGCAAAACTGCTACCTACAGGTAATAAAAATGTACCTGTGGGTGAAACATTCCTTAGCCAATTAGTAAAACTAACACCATCGTACTCCATTAAACCAATTTTTAAAAAATTTAAAGATGTACATGTACTAAATAAATTTAGAAATGTATATGAATGACTATAATAATCTTTAATATTAGACAAATCAACATTTTTTAATTGTTTACAACCTGAAAATGTACCGTTAAAACAACCACCACTTACATAATTAAAATTAAACGGATTATTAACTGACGTTATAAAAGTATTACCAAATGTATAAGAAAATAAAAAACCACTAGATTGTAACGCTGTGATAATTGGTAAATCAACACAAGTTGTATTTCTAAACATCCAATCATATGATTGATATGTCGGGTTTAGTGTTGGTAATAATAATTTTTTTACACTTACTAACGGATTATAATTTGTATCTATAATTAAGTCACCACTGAAAAATCCAAAAAATGTTTCAGCTAAATTTGGTACTTCTGTTTTTTTATAAAAATTATAACCATATAACAAACTTAAAATATTACCACCTATATTAAATTCATTTTTACAACTCAAATTATTACCTGATAAAGAATTATTATTCCCTCTCAAATAAATTAAACCATGTGGTTGTATTTTTATTGAAACACCATTTAAATCAATTAACGGTAATTTTATCCAATTAATAGAATCATAACTATATTCTAAAATTATGTTATATTGACTATGTCCACCAATTTTTTCTTTTGGTATTTTACATATAATAACTTCATTATCTCTCCCACTTATATCCTCAACATAAAAATATGTATTATATAAATTAGAATCTATTCCTTCACCAATTAACTGATTCTCAGGTATGTTATAAAATTTTCTCATTTTTATTATAAATTATATATAATATAAATATAAAAAAACTTCTCAAAATAAAGAGAAGTTTAATTTTATTTTAGGAAAAAACACTATTATTAGTAAATTAATTAATTGTTCGTTGTACTTGTTGTTGTACCACTAGTAGATGTACTTTGTGTACTTGGTGTATTACTTGGTGTTGTCGGAACTGTTGGTATCGGACAATGGATATTAAATAACTTCATTAAATCATTTTTACTAAATATAATTGTTTTATTTGGAATAACACTTTCTAAAGATGTACCTTGAATTAAATCACCTAAATTAATTGAAAATTTACCATTTTCGTCAAACATGGAATTAACATAAAAATTAATAGTATCTTCAATATCAATTAACCCATCTCTATCAACAAAATTATTTAATATACTATCCATTCTCCATATATTCTGTTTCACCCAATATTTTGCTGTGGTTGATTTTAATTTATTAAACATATCATTTCCTGGAAATATTTGGTTAATTATATCATTAACATATGTTTCCAATCTTAACTGTATTTCTTGTGGTTCTATTTTTTTCATTTCTTCTTAGATTTTACTGTATTATTATTTACTGTGGCAACAACTGTATCATCTTCAGGTGTACCTATCTCAACTTTTACACCATTTTTAATATTTTTATACTGATTGAAAGTTAAATGTGAATAATTTTTTAAGTAATCATTCAATTCAGCCATACTCTTTCTTTGTTCATTATTAGTTTGTTCTTTCACCTCATTAATTATATACATTTGTTTTTTAACATTTTCAATAATATCACCTCTAGAATTTAATTTATTTTTAATGATTACCATAATTTCATTCTGAATGTTTTGTTGTATTTCAGTTGATAATCTTATATATTCACTATTTTTACCTAAAGCAGCTAATTCATCTTCAGATAAATTTTTAGTTAAATTATCTAATTCACCTAACCAATCTTTACTCATATAATCATTAACATTTTGTTGATAATATTGCATCATTTGAGGTGGATATGGTAATACTGCTTTACCATTTAATAAAGGGTCTGGTTGATTTACAAATATATTGTTCATTTTAATTTCTCACATTTAATTTCATTATGTTTGTTGTTTTTTTTTTATAAAGAAACGGGTGGACTGGAATAATCCACCCATTTCCATCAAATTATGCACCTGCTGGAGTTACATTACAATTACAAGAACTGTATGAACCATAACCACTAATTACTGGAGTGGAAGGTAGAACCAATTGTCCTTCTATCATACGGCAAGTTCTCTTATCCAAATCATATCTACCAATTAAAGCATTTGTGTTAATTTTGCAATCAATCAAAGCATCTTGATATGGACGAATTGCAGCCATAATATCAACTTTTTTCTCAACTTCAGCTATTTTAGCACTCATTGCATCATTACTATCACGAGTATATTTATATACTGCAAAAGTATTGTCAATATCACGTTTGTAAGCATCAAAGAAAGCATTAGTTAAATCTTCTTTATTTTGCAATCTACCTTCATAATATTGTTTAGTAGTTTCTAAATAATTGCGACATACTTCTCTTTCTAAGAATAAACTTTCTGGTGTCATGGTATTAGCTTGTGCAGTCATATCTGAGCCACCACAGCCACAATTACATGATTTTTGTGCATTATTATTAGTTCCGATTAAATTAGATAGTATTCCACCACCATTACTTAACATATTTAATCCGCCTAATGCTGTACCAATTATACCAAGTGTTACTATTTTCTTCAAATAGATTCGCAATATCTATCCAGTTTCTTTCAAAACTTCTGCACCTTTATCTATACGTGCAGTCGAGACTATATCTTCATCGTATTTCTACGAGCCACCCACTTCCATCACCATTGTCTGCTTGTGATGTACTCTACTCAGTTAATAGAAATTTCTTTCCATTCTTTTCGATAGTCGTTGAACTTTCTATATCGGTTAAATATTTCCATTTATAACCATATGCTGTTGTATGCTTATGTGGTTTACCATTTTGATATCTTACTTTATTTTTACACGCATTAAATATTTCTGTACTACCGTGT
>JAEIGA010017049.1_pt1 | contig 11057 bp, 8 predicted proteins | sample 9270691 | NCBI WGS metagenome assembly JAEIGA01 (sample SAMN17057246, study PRJNA624740) | gut metagenome | biome: biome; isolation source: fecal sample | host: Bos grunniens | place: China: Xizang | collected 2019 | reverse complement strand
GTTCTGCTCTTTCACCTTGTGCGGACAAAGGGACTCGAACCCCCACGCCTCTCGGCATCAGATCCTAAGTCTGACGTGGCTACCAATTACACCATGTCCGCAGGATCTTGCATTTGAATCACTCCTCCGAGCTATCATTTGCGGTGCAAAGATATATACTTTTTATAATATATGCAACTTTATTTACGATTTTCTTGAAAATTTTTCATACTTTTGTCTTTTGAATATGCTCTATTACGTGTTGTTTTGTGTGTAATGGGCTGAAAATGCGAATGTTATGCCAAAGATTATAACCTTACAGCTATCGCCCAAGCAGGCGGCAGATCAGAGTTTCTACATAGCGCGTGCAGCGCAACAGCTGGGTATTCGTCAGAGTGAGATTGCCCTTGCGCGTGTTGTCAAGCGCTCGATAGACGCGCGTCAGCGTATGGCTAAGGTTAATCTTTCGTTGGAGATATACATCGACAAGGAGCCGCAGCCAGCGCCTTTGCACTTCGACTATCCGATGGTGGAGAATGGCACTGAGGTGGTTGTTGTGGGCTCTGGTCCTGCGGGTTTGTTTGCCTCGTTGCGCCTTATAGAGTTGGGCTTTAAGCCGATACTTTTGGAGCGCGGTAAGTCGGTATTATCGCGTAAGCACGATATTGCGCAGATTAATCGTGGCGGTAGCGTCAACCCTGATTCGAACTACGCCTTTGGTGAGGGTGGCGCGGGAACGTTCTCCGATGGTAAGCTCTTCACGCGCAGTAAGAAGCGTGGCGACTACAATAAGGCGTTGCAAACCCTTGTATGGCACGGCGCTAATCCAAATATTCTCTTTGAGGCACATCCGCATATCGGCACCGATAAGTTGCCTCGCATTATCTCGAATATATGCCGCACGATCACCGAGCACGGTGGTAAGGTTATGTTCGAGAGTCGTGTTTCGGGCTTTGTAATTAAGAATAATCGCATCACGGGCGTAAAGGTTGGAGATAACACTATCGAGGGTGCAGCCGTAGTTCTTGCTACGGGACACTCGGCACGCGATATTTATGAGTTGTTGCACGCCTCGGGTGTGGCTATCGAGGCAAAGCCCTTTGCTATGGGTGTGCGTATCGAGCATCCGCAGAGGCTTATCGACAGCATTCAGTATCACCGTGAGGAGCGCGGTGAGTGGCTTCCTGCGGCGAGCTATTCGCTTGTAAGCCAGGAGGCGGGGCGTGGCGTTTACTCCTTTTGTATGTGCCCCGGAGGTTTTATTGTGCCTGCGATGACCGATACTACGCAGTCGGTGGTTAATGGTATGTCGCCAAGTGGTCGTAACTCGGCATTTGCAAACTCAGGTCTTGTTACGGAGGTGCGTCTTGAGGACTTTGCCTACCTGCGTGAGCAGTGGGGTGAGTTGGCGGGATTGCGCTATCAGCAGCTCTTCGAGGAGCTTGCAAGGGAGCATAGTGGCGATAAGCAGATTGCCCCTGCGCAGCGTGTCTCAGACTTTGTGGCGGGCAGGGCTTCAAACTCGTTGCCTCGCACATCATATATCCCTGGTTTGACCCCTTCGCGTCTTGATAAGTGGATGCCTGAGGTTATTGGCGAGCGCCTGCGTAGTGGTATCGCTACGTTTGGTCGTAGGATGAAGGGCTTTGTCTCGGATGAGGCTATCGTGGTGGGTGTGGAGTCGCGTACCTCGACACCAGTGCGTATTCCTCGTGACCCTATCACATTGATGCATACGCAGATAGATGGACTCTTCCCTGCGGGTGAGGGTGCTGGTTATGCTGGCGGTATTGTCTCTGCGGCTTTGGATGGCGAGCGTATTGCTGATGCCGTGGCGCGCTATTGCAAGACATATAATCTATAATATATATGAGTGTAGGCGCTATCGTATTAACCATTGTAGGTTATATCGCGTTGCTCTTTGTGGTAGCGTGGCGCGCCTCGCGAAATACAGATAATAGTACATTCTTTACGGGTGGTCGTGCCACACATCGTGTTGTTGCCTCTATCGCTATGGTGGGTGCTGCGATGTCGGGCGTAACCTATATCTCTGTGCCGGGCACGGTGGCGGCGGATGGCTTCTCCTATCTACAAACATGCGCGGGCTTCTTTGTGGGCTATGTCGTTATAGCCCTTGTTCTTGTTCCGCTCTACTATCGTATGGGCGTGGTGTCGCTGTATGAGTACCTTGACAAGCGCTTTGGTGCTGTGGCGTGTAGTACGGGCGCTTGGTTTTTCTTTGTAGCAAAGATATTGTCTGCCTCGCTGCGAGCCCTCGTTATATGTGTGGTGTTACAGGGATTGCTCTACGATAAGCTGGGCGTGCCGTTTGGTGTCAATGCGCTGATAATGATGTTTTTCGTGTGGCTCTATACACGCCGCGGCGGTGTTCGGTCGGTGGTGTGGGTTGAGATGCTTAAAACTATCATTATGGTGTGTAGCATCGTTGTCTGCATAGTGCTTGTTATCAGGGCTTTGGATTTTGATTTTGGAGGTGCTGTGAGGGCTATTGAGGCGAGCGACTATTCGCAGGTGATGTTTATGGATAACCCGCTTGATAGACGATACTTCTGGAAGCAGTTTGTGTCGGGAGCATTCCTTGTTATTGCGATGACGGGGCTTGATCAGGATATGATGCAGACGGTGTTATCGTGCCGTAGCAAGGAGGATGCGCAGCGTGGCTTGCTCAGCTCCATCGTTGTGCAGATTGTGGTTATTACACTCTTCCTGTCGCTTGGTGCGTTGCTATATTTGTATGTTGGTACTCAGGGTGTTGGCGTGGAGCGTGGCGATGACCTGTTTGGTTTTGTGGCTATCGAGTGCGGACTTCCTGCCATTGCGGGAGTTCTGTTTTTGCTCGGTCTTGTTGCCTCGACCTACTCCTCTGCGGGTTCGGCGCTTACGGCGCTTACGACATCCTTTACGATTGATATTCTCAAACTACGCAAGCGTTACGATGCAACTACCGTAGAGGGTGGCGCTACCATAGCACGCTATCGCAGATGGGTGCACACCTTTGTGGCACTCGTGATGACGGCGATTATCATCTGCTTTGGCAGGTGGAGCGAGGGTGGCGCTATAACGCTTATCTTTACGATGGCGAGCTATACCTACGGACCGCTGCTGGCGCTGTTTAGTTTCGGACTACTCACAAAGCGCTCGTTGCGTAGTTGGGCAATACCTGTTGTATCTATTCTATCACCTCTGCTAAGCTATGTTGTAGCCTCGCACTCTAAGGCATGGTTTGGCGGTTATGAGTTTAGTTATGAGATACTTATACTCAATGCTGCGATAGCATTTGCAGGGTTGTACTTTACCTCGCGCAGTAATGCAAAATAGTTCTGTTTTCAGGAATATTTGATAAAAGTGCTCTGTGGATGGTGTAATCTGCGGATTATTTTGTATATTTGTGTGCAAAGCATGAATAATAACGTAAAATAAATACTCTCGATTATGAAAAAGTTTCTCTATTTGTTGGCACTTTGTGCTATGACAATGGTCTCTTGTGAGGAGTGGTTTGCGGATGATAAGCCACAAAAGCCAGAGCCAACACCTATTGTGCCAGAGCAACCAGAAATCGAATTCCAGCTCACATCTGAGGAGAGTGTGGAGATCTCGGCAAAGGGTGGAGAGTTTGTTATCACCTATGCCATAACCAATCCTGACGAGACTCTATCTGTGGAGGTTGCTACAGATGCCGAATGGATTGCAGAAAGTGATGCATTTGATGCAACACCAAACCAGATTCGTCTTGTTGTAGAGGCTAATCAGAGCGTTGAGCCTCGTAGTGCAGAGGTTGTCGTTACCTATGGTGAGTTTGAGGCTAATGTGCTTGTAAATCAGGCTGCCGATGAGGAGTTGTTGCAGTATCTATCTGGCATCTACCATGGTAACTCAAATTTCTGTGATTACAATTATCGTATTGCCCTCTCTTCTGCGGAGTCTGCTTTCGATATTGTTACAGGTGAGGAGTGTGTTGTAGATGGTAATCAGTATCTGTTCCTCGACTTGTACTCTTCGGAGTCATCGGCGCAGTATAATGTGAAGTTCAGTGTGCCAGAGGGAGTTTATAGCCTTGATGCGGAAAACAGTGGCGAGGCAGGCTCTTTGGGTGCAGAGTATAGCTATTTGTGCAATGCTGCTAATCAGAAGATCTATTTTAAGAGCGGTAAGGTTGCTGTTGAAAAAGGTCTTATCACTGCGGAGTTGGTTGGTGCAGATAATAAGAAATATCGTTTCTATACCCTTAAAAACAGTGTGGATAACAAGACTCTCTTCAAGGGAAATGACATATCAGCTGAGTTGTCAACCCTTACGGAGAATCTTGAAATTCCATCTGAGGCGGCTTCGCTATATGCTGAGCCTTATGGCGATTACTACGTTATAGGCAAGGATATGTGGTTGCTCTATATTGACTATGATACAGGTCATAGCCTTGTGATGGAGATATTGACACCTATTGGCGCGATGCCTGTGGGAGAGTTCCCAATATCTTCTGACCTAAACAAGGCGCGTATGGCATTGCCGGGTTTTGCTGATGGTGATGAAAAGAATTGGTGGTCTTGGTACTACTGCTACGATGGTTATGATGTTGTAGGTCAGGCTCCAATAGTCTCTGGAAACCTCAAAATTGTAGACGATGGCGCGGGTAATCACACTGCATCATTCACGTTCAAGGAGGCTAAGGGTTTGACAATTTCGGGTAGCTGTACAGCCTACTTCGAGACATACGGCGAGGTGAGTCTGTTATCGGCTAAGCGTCGCGTAGTTCGTCCTTCTCGTAAGTAATATGACATTATATAAAATAGTCGAGGCTGTTCGATTTGTCGGACAGCCTCGATTGTTATTTGTATGACGCTACTTTGTCGACGTTGTGAATTGGCGACCAAAGCGGTCGGTAGCGATAATGGTAATTTCGCTATTTTCAGCTGTGCGCTTACAGCGGAAATAGTGGTTTTTAGGGCATGCAGATTTGCGGAGACGCTCCATATATTTCTTTGCGTATTTGGCCTCATTCGCAACGTAATAGATATAGTCTGGGTCGAGAATCGAGATTTGCTCCATAGCCCCCATATTAATACCATTCTCCTGCCACTCGACGCTCCATTTATCGTCCCAGCCAACGACCTTTACAACCACATAATCTTCGTGTCCCTGAACCTCGCCCTCGCTCCATATAATAAGTGGCTCGTTTAAGCTCTTGCCGAGGATGCGGTGATGCCATTGCCACGCCCCCTCGCGCTCCTCGATGCAGAATACTCCACGTGGTGTGCCGTCCGAGCAGATAGGGGCATACCATAGGTTGCCGTTTACCTGCGCTACGTTATGCTCAATCATCTTATCGCTAATGTCTGCCGTGCCGTGGTGATGGCGATGACCCGTGATGAAATGGACTTCGCGATTGCCCACGATGCTTACTAGGGGCTTTATGTAGGAATTTAGACCGCCATTATTGAAGTCTGTTGCTGGGGCGTGCATACATATTGCAATGCGCTGATTTTCGGGTGTTTGCTCGATGATTTCTGCCAACCATACAAGCTGTTTGCTATCAATATCCTCCTTGTAATGGCGTTCGAAGCCGATATTGTCGAAGGTTAAAAATAGGGTCTCGCCAAGCATAAAACTGATATTTCGAGAACCAAAGGTCTCGATAAATTTACGTTCGGCACGCTCCTCGTTGTAGCGGTGATATTTGTTGTGGTCGTGGTTGCCGATAACGGCATACACGGGTACTCCGAGACTCTCGAAGGCGCGCTTTACGCGAGGACGAAATTTCGTTGTGTCCCAAACCACATCGCCCGTAATAAGTATGGCGGTGGGGTAGCCCGTAGCGCGATACTCCTCGACGATAGCCGCAATCTGTGGAATTATAACCCTCTCTAACTCGTTGAGTTGCTTCTTGGTTTGTGGTTGCGAGTCGCCCACGACAATAAGGTTGAAACCGTTATTTGTGCTCTGCTGAGCATAGCTGAAATTGCCAAAAATAAGTGTGGTAAAAAGGACTAATAATATGTTAAATTTTCTCATAGTCATAAGTTGCTGTTAACACCGCAAAGATAGTGCTTTATTGCAATAAACGCACAAGTGAATAAAAAATTTCCGCGTGCGTGCGTATCGCGTGCGAAAAAAATTGCTATCTTTGTCGAGTTATGGAGAATTTTATAGTTTCAGCACGTAAGTATCGCCCTGCAACCTTTGCTTCGGTTGTGGGTCAGCGACATATTACTTCGACATTGAAAAATGCAATAGAGCGTGGACAGCTTGCGCACGCTTACCTTTTCTGCGGACCTCGCGGTGTGGGTAAGACGACATGTGCTCGTATCTTCGCCAAGGCGATTAACTGCCTTAATCCGCAGGGTGGCGAGGCGTGTAACGAGTGCGAGTCGTGTCGCTCCTTTAATGAGGGTCGCTCGTTGAATGTTCACGAGTTGGATGCTGCATCTAATAACTCGGTGGATGATATTCGTAACCTCATTGAGCAGGTGCGTATCATCCCACAGCAGGGTAGCTACTCGGTGTTTGTTATCGACGAGGTGCATATGCTCTCGGCTGCGGCGTTCAATGCCTTCCTTAAAACTTTGGAGGAGCCGCCACGTCACGCTATTTTCATCCTTGCAACCACCGAGAAGCATAAGATTATCCCTACCATCTTATCACGATGCCAGATCTACGACTTCAATCGCATCAAGGTTGAGGATGGTGTGGAGTATTTGCGCTATATTGCCGATAAAGAGGGCGTGACAGCCGATGACGAGGCACTTAACCTTATTGCCCATAAGGCAGATGGCGGTATGCGTGATGCCCTCTCGATGTTCGATAAGGCGGTGTCGTTCTGCGGTACTAATCTCAACTATAAGGATGTTGCGGCTACGCTCAACGTTTTGGACTATGATACTTACTTCTCGGCAACAGATTTGCTCCTTGAGGGTAAGTATATTGAGGCGTTGATGCTCTTTGATAATATCTTGGCTCGTGGTTTCTCACCTCAGGTCTTTATCTCGGGTCTCAATGCCCATCTTCGCGATTTGTTGATGGCAAAGGGTCCTGCCGTAGGGCTTGTAGAGTTTACCGGAACGCTTGTGGAGCGATATAAGCAGCAGGCACAGAGGTGCGAGGAGGGATTCCTCTTTAATGCAATATCGTTGCTCACGGAGGCAGACGGAAAGATACGACAATCGTCAAATCAACGATTGCTTGTGGAGCTGGGACTTATGAAGATTGCGGGTCTCGGTCAAAAAAAAAATGAAGAGGTAGCAGATGACTTTGAGGGGCTGACGTACGATACGAATTTTGCCCTGCCGGAGTTAGCTGCGCCTGCGCCTGCACAGCCACAACCAGCACAATCTGTGCAGCGTGTAGAGCCACAACAGCCCGTACAGCAGCAACAGCCCGTACAGCAGCCAGCGCCTGCCCCTATGCAAAGTATAGCTTCGGCGGTAGCAAAGCCTGAGGCGAAGCCTGCGGAGGTGGCAAAGAGTGAGGAGCAGCGCCCTGCGCGCCCCGCGACCTTAAAGCAAAGGGTGGGTGGTCTCTCGTTGAACAACCTCTTGGGCGGTGGGGCTAAGACCGCCACAGAACTTATTGCCGAGGCGGAGGCGGAGTCCAAAAATGTGGTGTCGGCGATAGATCCAGCTTGTCAGGAGAAGATAATGTTGGCCAAGGAGCATATTATCGATGCCCTAACACGCACACGACAGCGTTATGGTGTCTTCTTCGATGCTATGGAGGTAGATGGTAATGTTGTTAGGGTGAGTGTCCCATCGGAGCAGCTTGCGTCGGATATTATGCACGACAAGGCTGAGTTGCAGAAGATATTTGCTGAGTATAGCGGTGCTGTGGGACTTATCGAGATTGTGGTTGCGGTGAACGAGCGCGTGAGAATATCGCGCCCAATAACCCTTGAAGATAGGTTGCGCCACCTTATGGAGAAGAATGATCGTTTGAAGGAGATGATAGAGACCTTGGAGCTTGATGCCGAGTAACCCGAGGGTCAATCGAAATAGAGTATAAATTGAAAAATTAAAGATTATAGACAATGATTAAGGATTTTGTTCAGGAACTTGAGTGGCGTGGTATGATTCATACCATTATGCCAGGTGCTAAGGAGCAGTTGCAGAAGGAGATGACAACAGCATACTTGGGTATCGACCCAACAGCCGACTCACTACATATTGGTCACCTTGTGGGTGTTATGATTTTGAAGCACTTCCAGATGTGTGGTCACCGTCCTATCGCCCTTATTGGTGGTGCTACGGGTATGATTGGCGACCCATCGGGTAAGTCGCAGGAGCGTAACTTGTTGGATGAGGCTACATTGCGCCACAACCAGGAGGCTATCAAGAATCAGTTGGCAAAGCTTATCGACTTCGACTCTACGGCAGACAACCACGCTTTGTTGGTTAACAACTACGATTGGATGAAGGAGTTCTCGTTCCTCGATTTCGCACGTGACATCGGTAAGTGTATCACCGTGAACTATATGATGGCTAAGGACTCTGTGAAGAAGCGTTTTAATGGCGAGGGCGACGGTATGTCGTTTACAGAGTTTACATATCAGCTATTGCAGGGCTACGACTTCTTGCACCTCTACAATGAGTACAACTGCAAAGTTCAGCTCGGTGGTGCAGACCAGTGGGGTAACATTACCACAGGTACTGAGCTTATCCGTCGTAAGCTTGGCTCTGAGGCTGAAGCCTTTGCTATCACTTGTCCTCTTATCACTAAGGCTGATGGTACGAAGTTCGGTAAGACAGAGTCGGGTAACGTCTGGCTCGATGCTCGCTATACATCGCCATATAAGTTCTATCAGTTCTGGTTGAACGTTAGCGACGACGATGCTAAGCGCTATATCAAGATCTTCACATTGCTTGACCGCGAGACTGTTGAGACTTTGATCGCTGAGCATGACGAGGCACCACACTTGCGCGTGTTGCAGAAGCGTCTTGCTGAGGAGGTTACAACGATGATTCACTCTAAGGAGGAGTTGGAGAAGGCTCAGGCAGCATCAAACATCCTCTTTGGTAACGCTACTTCTGAGGCGTTGCGCTCGTTGGATGAGGCTACACTCTTGCAGGTATTTGAGGGTGTACCACAGTTTACTATCTCTCGCACCGACCTCGGCAAGCCATTCGTAGATGTGGTGGCAGAGTTGTGCAAGGTCTTCCCATCTAAGGGCGAGTGCCGTAAGATGGTGCAGGGTGGCGGTGTGCAGCTCAACAAGGAGAAGGTTGCAGATGCTATGCGCGAGGTTGCGGAGAGCGACCTAATCGCTGGTAAGTACCTCTTGGTGCAGAAGGGCAAGAAGAACTACTTCCTTATTACTGTTGAGTAGTGGAAAAGTTATATACCATACGTCTCGACGGTATCTATGTTCGTGCCTTTCACGGCTGCTACGACCTCGAACAGCAGGTGGGTAACCGCTTTCGTGTCGATTTGGCGATACGCACACCTCTGGGCGATTTGCCTAAGAGCGATGATGTCACCCAGGCGGTGAACTACCTCACGGTATTCGAGATTGTGGAGCGCACGATGCAACGTACACAGCGCACCATTGAGGCTGCGGCATCGAACATCATCGAGGCTGTGAAGGAGACCTTTCCACAGATTGTGGAGGTGGAGTGCACGGTGGCAAAGATTGCACCTCCGTTGGGCGGAAAGATTGATAAAGTAAGTGTAACATTAATAGGTTAGAAATTCTATGGAACAGACAGCAAAACGAGGCGGTTTCGGCGGTAAGTTCGCTGCGATACTTGCGGCTGCGGGCTCGGCGATAGGTCTTGGTAATATTTGGAGATTCCCATATATCACCTCGGAGAATGGTGGAGGTGCCTTTATCCTTATCTACTTGGGCTGTATCCTCTTCTTGGGTCTACCGCTCCTTGTAGCGGAGTTTGCCGTGGGTCATAACTCTAAGTGTAACCCTATTGATGCCTACTCGAAGATTCGCAAGGGCTGGGGTTGGCTTGGTGCTATGGGTATCATATCGGTATTCCTGATTATGGGATACTACTTCGTAATTTCGGGCTGGACGCTAAACTATACCCTCGCCTCAGCTACAAATAGTATCGGTGGCGACTTCGGTGGCTTCTTCTCAGCATTTACTACGGCAACGTGGAAACCTTTGATTTTTACCTATATCTTCATCTTGTTGAACCACTTTATCATTGTTGGTGGTGTGCAGGGCGGTATCGAGAAGGCGTCGAAGGTGATGATGCCACTGCTCTTTGCCATTCTTGTGGTGTTGGCAGTATATTCGTTGTGGTTGCCAGATGGTCGTGAGGCGTTGGTTAATGTCTTTACCCCAGACTTCTCGAAGGTTACGGGTAAGACCTTCCTCGATGCTATGGGTCAGGCATTCTTCACCTTGTCAGTAGGTATGGGTGCGATGCTTATCTATGGCTCATACTTTAAGGATGGAACTAAGATTGCGGGTACGGCGATTAGCGTAGTGTCGTTGGATACGGTCGTAGCTCTTATTGCTGCTGTTATCATCTTCTCAGCAGGTGTTGAGGATGCGGCAGGTCCTCAGTTGGCATTCGTAGCTATGCCTAAGGTATTCTCATCGATGCCTATGGGTAATGTGTGGGCTACGCTCTTCTTCCTTTTGCTTGGTCTTGCTGCTCTCTCGTCAACAATCTCTATGCACGAGGCTGTAACATCGTATTTTGTGGAGAAACGTGGTATGTCGCGTAACAAGGGTGCTGTTATCGTCACCATCGCAACGCTTGCCCTCTCTACTGTGGCATCATTGTCGTTGGGCGATTGGAGTGGTTTTACCCTTGCAGGTATGAATGTATTTGACCTACTCGATAACTTCACGGCGATTGTTATGTTGCCATTGCTTGGTATTATGACCGCTATCTTCGTAGGTTGGATATGGAAGAGGGAGGATATGAAGGCAGAGCTTACGGCCGAGGGTGGTATCGATAAGAAGACATACCCTGTAATCCGCTTCTTGTTGCGCTACGTTTGCCCTGTGTTGGTATCCGTGGTATTTGTATTTGGTATCAAGGCATTTATCGAAAACTTATAATCAAACAATAAAAACTTAAAAGTTATTATGGCTGAATTTATCTATC
>JAEIGA010017048.1_pt1 | contig 11057 bp, 20 predicted proteins | sample 9270691 | NCBI WGS metagenome assembly JAEIGA01 (sample SAMN17057246, study PRJNA624740) | gut metagenome | biome: biome; isolation source: fecal sample | host: Bos grunniens | place: China: Xizang | collected 2019 | reverse complement strand
TTTAAGAGGAAGAATATGAACAGAGAAGAATGGACAGAGTTACAACGTAAAATAACAGAAGATAAAGTACTGGAAAAAGTAATACAAGTACTAGACTATATAATAACAACTTTTGCTATATTAGGTTTCACTTTAAAAATGTTCTTATTATCTTATGCAGTCTACGGAGCACTTTATTTAATATCAATGATTAACTACTGTATTGTAAACCATACTATGAATACAACTTATTTCAAATTCCCTGCGTACTTTGAATTATTAAGAACTGTATTCTGGGGAGCGTAAATAACACCATAGCAACTTTTCAAAATTTCTGGAAAAAATTTTTGCACTTTTAGAAAAACAGCACCTGTAAAAATAAGGTACCCCCCCATATAGAGGTAAATATGAATAGAAATACTAATACAAAATTATCATTACCAAACATAACTCCTAAATGGAAAGAGTTTTTAGTGTTCTTATGTGGCTTGCTAATTGCAGCAGTATTGATAGAGATAATATTGGTTTGTGGGTATTATATTTGGAGACTCCTTGCAACATAACAAATAACTAATTCCTAATGTGAATGCACAACCCCCAATTGGAAGATTGTTACGTTAGTAACTGGTTTCCTGCTGTACGGATATATAAAATTCACCTAAAGGGATACTGTTACGTTAGTAACTGACTCCTTATGGGTGCTCGCGTACTGCACGTTTCCTATAATGCTTGTGGCTAGGGCGTTTTAGGCACCATACGAAGTTTTGAAAAATCCTAGAATTTCTGTGTGTTGTTTAGCAAGCGTCCACATTACCCACCTGTCAACCCCTCTATGACCCTGCAAACCCGCATGCCGTGTGCTTTTCCACCCTGCCAGCACCTGCAAACCCTTGCACAGCAAGCAACACAGGCACATGGCACAGCTGAAACGCAACGCCTGCAACAGTTTCAGCCGTTCTTGCCTTTTCTCACTTCTACATGTTCATGCGTGCGTGCGTATTCCCTGCAACACAAACACATGCACATGTGCAACGTGGCACGCCTGAGACGGTCAACAGCACGTGGAACATGTCCAGACCTTGCAACATACCCATGCAAGCCTTAGCACGTCAACAAACGCCTGCAACGGCTTGCAAACGCCTGCACATGTCCACGTCATGCATGTTGTCTCATACAAACGGAGGAGAAAAGCCGAAACGCATGCGAAATGTTGCGAAATTGTAACGCAAGCCGAAAAAATTTTTTCAAGCTATTACTGGGTTTCAGGCACTAATTGTAAAGTTTTGTAAATATCCCCCATCTGAAGGGTTGCAATTTCATGCGTTATGGTCAATAATGAGAGAGTAAGGAACGGAACACAAACCAAACCGAACAAAACAGCACATTGACAATTGAATAACAAACGGCACGCAGAAAACAAACGGAGACAACAAACATGACAAAGAAACTTGAAACCGTTGTAAATACTGGCAATTACGGCTATGACATCTGCAAAACCCGCACAGCTCAAGCGAATAAGCGTGCAGGGTATGACATAAACCGCATAGCCAGTGAAATTTTACAACATGAGACAATCCGAAACCTTATAAAAAACAAGGTTTTGACGTACAAAAAAGTGGGTGAAGCCTTGATATTACTAACTATTCACCCTTCAGACGAACTTAATTCCCTTGTGCGTACAACGTACGCAAGCCGAAACGCTTGCGTAGTGAGACTTGCAAGCAACATAATCAAGGCGAAATGCAACAACAGAGGTTGCATGCAGGCTTGGGGATACGTCAACGACGCAGTGTTTAAGAAATACAGCATAGACAAGCGTACAATAAGCAAGAAATATCAATGTTACATCGAGATTTTTGCAGGTTGCACAAGCTATGACTGGTTTAAGACAGAGATGAACACCTACAACGCAGAGTTGACGGTAAAAGAAAAGATTGAAAAGTATTCAAAGTAAACAAATGAAAGGAACATGACACTATGAAAAAAATTGATTTTGGTTTTAGAGGCACTTGTAATCACGAAGTAACTTACTTCCCAGACAGTACGCAGGTAAAGCGTACTGAGCTTAGAGGCAATGACACATTGATGTTATGGGGTGCTTTAGCTTTAGCAGCTAAGCACTGGGACGAAGACGGACAGCTTGAAGAGTACGGGTTGACAGTAGCTCAAGTGATTGATGAGGCTGCAATCAGTGATGACAGTTTGTATTTAGGCAATTTTGAGGGCTATGCTTTAGTGGGTGGTACTTACTGGAATGATGAGCCTAGATATATCTTGAAAAGCCTAGAGCTTAATTCAAACAATTGTATCATCTGGAACATACTAGACAGAAAAAACGATAGATTTGTAGATTGCGTGGATTAGTCCACGCAATCCCCTCAAGGGGTTTAGATAGGAAGATAGGAGAAAAGAGAAATGGTTATAATTCAAATGATATGGCACGCAATCGAGATTGCGTTAGGTTTATTCCTTGTAGTTGGTTTTATGATAGGAGCTTACAAGATGAGTATTGAACCGATGACAGCAGGAATGAACCGAAAAGAAAAAATCAAATTGATGTTTCAAGGTATCGCAGGGGCTTTAATGTTCTACATCGTAATAGTTTTAATGATAGGACTAGCACCAGCACCAATTCAATAAGAAATAAGAATGATAGACGGCACAAAGTAAACGAAAGGAACTAAACATGACAAAGACAATGAATTTACAGCACGCAATGATAGACAAAGTTTGTGAACAAATGGCAACATTGAACAGTGGCAGGCAGTCAGTAGGTGATAAGATTTTCTACAACCAAAGAAATAGAATGGCAGAGCTTGCAAGGGTTGGGAATTATAGCTTAATCTTCGATTTCAATTATGATAGGTTGATAGTTGCTTTTCTTTTCTCAGATGAAATTGATGAGATTACGAAAGAACGTAAAGGTCAATGGGTACAAGGTTATTACTTCGACAGCGAAAGAACTGGCGGAGCAGTAGACTACCGCAGAGATTACAAAGTAGATGAAGTGATTGACTTCTTTTTTGAAAAGGCTTTAGGGTAATCCCCTAGAGCCTCACAGATAGAACAGATTGAACCTATAGGAGATTAAACAAATGAATGAATTTAGCTTGAATGAAGTACAATTCTTAACTAACTTAATGATAGATATTGCACACGGTCATATTGAACTAGAGCAGGCAGGCACTGAATACGACTGGGCAAGATTGAATTATCAAAGTATTGCAGACAATTTGATTACAAAGTTGCAAGCAGTGGAAGACTCAAAGAAAAAACAAATTAAGAAAGCAGGTAAATAGAATGGCAGTAAATGAATTGAACTTAATAATACAAGGTAATTATGGTTATGGTTGGGAAGATGTCAGCTATTACCCTTGTGGACTCAGACAAAAAGATTATGTTTCACAAAGTACATTGATGAGGCACGACCTCAAAGAGTATAGAGCAAGTGGACACGGCACGTATAGAGTTATCAAACGCTATGAGCCAATGACTGAATAGGGGGGAGAGCAATCCCCCCTTGATTACAAAAAGATTACTACAACAAATAAGGAGCTAAACACTATGACAGATAAGAAACTTTTTCCAGTTGATGAACAGCAATTCAATAAGTACAGAGATGAAATGCAACAGTGGATTGACAATGAGGGCTTAGAGATTGCAGACATCAAACAGTTTGTGAAAGATTATGACGAGATAAAACAAATAATTGATGAGTACGCTACAAAGTATAATAATGATGTTGCTACAGTGTACAAAGAATTAGATAAGGTTGCAGGGGTTACAATGCAACAGTCAATGAATGAAGTTATCAATTTTGGCTTTTGGGATATAGACTATAACAGCCTAACAATAACGATTAACATTGATAACGGAATTATCTTATCTAATTACTTCAACGGTTTTGACGCTAAGTGTTCAGACCCGTGGGAAGATATAGAAATAGATGTAGCACGTAGCTTTATAGGAGATTAAACAAATGGCTGATAAAGTGATTGAGTATGTTATAAGAAACTTCGACAAGTTGCGAATGCTTGATACAAAGACAAAGCCTAACACTGATGTATTGATACAGCATGCAAACTTCTTAGGAGTTAGCTTAGGATACTTATTAGATACTATAGAGATTGTTTGGTATGTCAAGCGTAATCCAATATAACGTGGTGAGCCTCAAGGCTCACTACATACAGCACACACTAAGATGTGTATTGTATATAGTGAACCTTAGTCATGTTTGGTTTACTTAGTGCCGATTGATATTCAGTTAATCAATCAAACTACCCTTGTAAGATTAGTCATGTTCTCTTGCAAGGGTTTTTCTTTTGTTGTATAATAACAACATGTTTATACAATTAACAACATGTTATTGTTTGTAACAACATGTTGTTATTACATTATTGAACAGGAGATTGAGGAAATGAAAACAACAAAGACAGTATCATTAGAACAAGATTTGATTAAATACATTATGGACACAGTGCAAGCAGGAGGATTTTCAGCACGCCTTGAAGAACTATTGCGTAAGGGTATCGAGCAGGAGCAGGATGACAGCGTGAACCTAGACACAGCAATGAAGTATGTTAAGCGTGCAGGGATTGTAATTCAGAAACTACAGCAGGCAGGCACGGACTCATAGAGATTAGATGTTATAACTAAGGGGATTGTTATTATACTATCCCCTAGTCTTTATCTAAATCCCCACGCCCTCGTAAAATGCACCCCAGTACTTCCCCTAAAACCCCCGTCATTACTGAGTTACAGGGGTAAATTGTTACCATTGAAGTTTTGAGCATGCCTAAAAATTTTCATGAGCAATTTTGGGGATACTATTATACACCATTGAGCCTACCTTGTCAACCCTTTGTAACAAAATTGTTACAATTAGCTACAACGCAGACAGGACAAGGCTTTACGCTTACAGATGAGCATGAATTGAGCATATTCCTATACGATGAGCATGCCTGTAGTAATGTTAAGAAATGTAACAAACATAAAACAAAAGGGTTGCAATTTTATCTCATACGTGGTATTATATAAGTATAAGAAAACAGTTATTAAGTAAGCACTACAGTAAACGAAAGGAACACAAACATGGCAGAACAAGTATTATTCACAGAAGAAAACAAGACTCACGTATTAAGTATCACAGTATCTCACAGCAGTAACAACGGTACATACAGACTATCAGTAAATAAAAACATAGACGAAACAAACGCTGAAGGTATCACGTGGAGAACATTTGTACCATTTGCAAACGGCAATTTTAACTGTACTTTAGCACGTGGAAGAAAAAGCCAAGCTAAACTGGACAAGGCTAACACAGTTATAAAAGAAAACATGGCACAATACACAGAGCTATGGAATAACGGAGAATATCAAAAGTTAGCTAACGTTATCAGTGGAGAACTAGCAGCACGCAAAATTATCTTATAACTTAATAACAGCTACAACGCAGAAAGCATGCCAGTTTTCGGACAGGCATGCTTTTTCTGTAACTATAGGGGATACTATTATACACTATTTTCAGAATTTGTCAAGTGTTTTGTTAAGTTTTGTAAATATTAAGTTATGTAACAAAATAAATAGTAAAGGGTTGCAATTTTAAAATAAGTATGTTATTATAATAGTGTAAGCAGTTATTAAGTATAAGGAACACAGAATGTTACAGCAATTAAAACTAGCAATTATCCGTGCAATATCACATGCTAAGTACGAGATACAATACACACGTAAGCACGGCAAAACCTTAGGAAAAGCAGGTATCAAACATACTACAGAAACACGTTATATCACAGAGCGTGCAACAGGGAAACGCATACCTATCACAGTACACAGAAACACTAATGTAATTAAGTAATATAGGGGGCACTGAGAAACATGACAGAAACACTAAAAACAGTATTAAGACAATTTACAAGTAACAGAAAATACACTATAACAGCGAAAACGCACGACGTGTATATGACACATGCAAGTAAACCTTGCAGGCTATTATCAGCACACACAGAAGACGAAATGAAACACTACCTAAGGGCAATGGCACTAGCGAAAAACGTTGTAGGTAAACTAACTGAAGACACAGTATGGGAAATGTCATGCCTTGTTAGTATGTCTGTATCAGTTATCACATACGGCAGGGATAACGTGGAAGATATCCTTGAAAACAAGTATATTAAGAAATACAACTTGCCTCAAGAGGCTAAACGTATCATGGTATCTTATATGGCTAAGGCTATAGGTAGCACAGGATACGGCGGGGAAGACGGGGAAGGCAACAGCTACAGGTCATGCCAGTTTGTACCGTTTCCAGTAACAAATTTATAATACTTATAACTTAATAACAGCAAATTAAAATACCTTGTAACGCAGTATTTACAGGGTATTTTCTTTTTGTAAACTTTTGTAACAAAATTATTATAAAAGGGTTGCAATTTTAAAAACTTGTGATATAATAGTATCTACCTATATGTAATGTTAAGTTTTGTAACAAATTAAAAATAAAGGGTTGCAATTTTATCTAAGTAGTGGTATTATATAAGTATAGGGTACAGCAATAGGCGGTAGTTGTAACCGAGTGCGTACATCCGTGCGGGTGCTGTATCCTACGCACTCACTTATAAATACATATAATAAAGGAACTAACTATTATGGCATTATCAAACCTTGAAATCAGAGAATTACAACTAATTAAAAACAAGTTACATGCGGGCATTATAACTGGAGATAAAGCAATAGCAATGGTAAACGCTTTACTAACAGTTACACGCTTAGAGAAAAAGCAACAGTTACACGGTGAAGACGTGCTAAACGCTTACATAGTAGCAGGCTTGCAGTCAAAAGTACAGCCTAACAAGGGCTTTCACTACCACCCACAAACACGCTTTAAAAACAATATCCTTTGGTAGGGATACTTAATAACTGACTCCTACAGCGTTTGTAGGAGTTTTCCTTATTAAGTGTTGACAAATAAGGATATTTACTATAAGATATACATGTTTTGTTAGTTATTAAGGTTATAGGAGAATTAGAGCTTATGGCAAGTACAAAAGAATTATTTACAAATGGTATTGCATTTATTAAGAGAGAATTACAGGACTATTCTGAAGAGCTTGCAGAATACGAGGAAGCACTAGGTTATATGTCTATGCTACCGTTATATAAGAGACAGCGTGTAGCTCACAGAATAGCAGAATTTAACATAGCTATTGAAAAGTTACGTAATCAGATAAGACAAGCTAAGGCAGACTTGAAATATTTTCAAAAAGAATATTCATATTCAGACAGCGAAATAAACGCAATCATGCCAGCAACTGACGAGCTATTACAAGCCACGCTAATTGCAGACGAAAAAGACATCATCAGAGACAGTAAGAAGTACGAAAAAGAAAAAGCATGTATGTTACAACGCTTAGCAATGGAAGTAGTAACAGTATAAGCATATAAAACTAAATGGACATACAATACAAACTAAGCACGTGTAAGGGTATCAGCACGTGCTTTTCCTTATGGCATGCTACATGGGGATACTATTATATAGCATTTTCAGAATTTGTCAACCCTTTTGTAACAAAATTGTTACAATTCCTGAAAAGCATTATAAATACTACATTTGGAGGATATTGTTAAGTTTTGTAACAAATATTAAAATAAAGGGTTGCAATTTTATTTTACTTGTGGTATTATATAAGAGTAAGCAGTTATTAAGTATAAGGAACTAACACTATGAAAAACACAGAAAAACAAACAAAAGCAGAATTACTATTACAAGTACGCACAGCACGTGCAGAGCGAGAAAAACAAGCACGTAGAGACAAGGCACAGCAACGTTATACTAAGGCACTAGCTAAAAAAGTATTTACAAGGAATAATAGAACCTTAGCATGTGATACTCACCAAGCACATATCAGAAGTGCTATTGCAGAAGTGGAGCGTTTCTTACAGGGTGCAGGCAGTCTTAATATGAGACTAGACCATATAGTATGCACTTTACATGACATGGTAATGGACATTTACGAAGTTGATACTCACAGTTATACATACGACTATTCACCGAAATATAACGACAGAGTACCATGTCATCAATACAAATTTACTACAGGGTTTGAATACGAATTATCATACGAGACAATTAAAAAAGTGTATATGGCATATTCAAAAGCTATGAATACGTGGGTAGTAGAACCTACACTAGATGACAGATTTAGAGCTACATATATTGTATCATCAGTAGCTAACGACTTAGATATTACTTATGATATGAATAAGGTGGGAGTATAGACTCTCACCTAATAAAAAATGTTTGTACTACAATTATAATAAAGGAACTAACTATTATGACAATGACAATTACAGAGATTTTAAAAGAACTTAATTTGAAACTTGAGACAGTGCAGATTGTACATGAGGATGACGGCACGTATCACGTGGAGAATATGAAAAACAAAGTATCTATGACACGTGGAGCTAAGATAGCTATTTGTGATACAAAAGCACAGGTTGTTTCAGTAATGACTGACCTTAAGAAAATGGGGGTGAAGTAATGACTTTCAACACAGTAAATCAGATATTGAATAACAAAGCACAGGCTGAACGTGAAACACTATTAAAGCAGTGGTTGAATGTGATTGTGTTATATTGCGGTGGTTATGTAAACCTAACAGACACAGAGTGTAAACAACTTGAGGAAAGCACACAGAAACTAATTCAGCAATCTAACATTGATGTAAATAAACTATTCCCTAATAATGATATAGACTTACAGCAGATAAAAGAAACTGTATATGCTATTGATAGACATGAGGTAGTATTTACACCATTGACAGAATTACTTAATACTAAAGGTATTGAGAATGCAGACGTGCAGGAACTAATAAAATTAACATTATAATAAAAGATTGGAGTATCAGTATCATGTACAATGAATTATTAAAACTAAAAAGAGCTTTACAAAGTAGAGCTATCACCTTATTAACAAAAGAAGGCTTTTCAAAAGAAACTATTGAACAGTTTATCCACGTAGGGAAGCATAACCCTAGTGGACTGTATGAAGTGATATATAATTCAAACTTTCCTACAGGGGAACTGGAGGAAGTCTTATCAACGTTTGCACAGGCATGCTTACTAACGAAGCAGTATAACTTAGGCATTGAAGCTAAAAAAGATACTATTAAGTTTGTGTTACAGCACCTAGACAAAGTGGAAGCAGGAACGCAGGAGTACATGCCAGTATTCACAGCAGATAGTAAAGCGTTTGTGAATAGCTTAGTCTAAAGATTTTATTGTATCCTAATACAGGAAATTATTGTACCTTGATACTATAGATATTATTAACAACATGTTATTGTTTGTAACAACATGTTGTTATTATAAAGATTTTATATAATTTTTTCTTATAATAATTTTATATAAAACTATTATATAAAACTATCTTATGATTTTTTTTTACAACTCTCTCTTTAAATATACATTTATCCTCTTTTCTTTTTTTTATTATAAGGGAGTTTGTAAACGAATGGGTTGGGTGGGTATTAAGGCACGCCCCGAAACACCGTATAACGCAGTCATAGAGCGTGTTTTGAGCATTTTTAGCACCATAGCAACTTTTCAAAAATTCCAAAAATTTTCATGAGCATTTTCAAAATGACTAAACCTCTGAAATTCCCTCTACACAAGGCTTTCCACGAATTGAGCATTTTTCAAACACCCTAGTCGCAATGAGCATTTTAAGATTAGATTGAAGATTTAGATTAACAATTACACCTCAAACCCTTACCCCGATTGACTTATAACGATTTACCCTCTCAAACACTCCACGCATACACCCTTATGCTGAACAAAGATTTTGATTAGAGATTGATAGATAGGTTGACTATGCACTTCTCACGTGCTACACTAATAAGCGTTAACATAATACAGTAACGTATTATCTCAAGTAAATAAGGGACTCATACTATACTAATCCACGAATAGTCCGAAGCCTTATTTACAGAAAACAGGATAACTCACTATTTACATCAGGACGTAAGAAGTGGGTTATTTTGTTATGTAAACTTTTGTAACAATAGGGGTTGACATTTACAGAAAATAGTATATAATAGTATCCCCATACACATGACAAGGGATACTATTATAACACATGTGAAATATTTGTCAACCCTAGTGTAAACACTAATAAGGACAATACTTTCATACGTGCAGACACCCTAAGAAGCGTGCGGGTACTGGAACAGGGAGAAGCGAGACAGGTGAAACGCAGTAGGTACAGGCGTTTCAGGGGGGGGGGAGGGTACAGGGGGAAGTGGGGTTGTGTTTTCAGTGTTGCCATGTCTTTTAGGAATATGCGAAGCATAACAGAAAAATAAATGGCAAGCTGAAAAATCGTGGGGTGGGTGGGAGCGTATATTTAAACACACCCTCAAACGTGCATGAAACCGTGTTACAACAAACAGCGTACAGCGTAGGGACATTATAACGTGCAGACACACACACCAACACACTACACACTACAGGCAATACACTACAGGCAATACAGCCGTGCAGATACCTTATACACACCCTCACCCTACAATATGTAAACATATAACAGGGTGGATATACCCTCCTATAAGAAACCCAAACACTAACAAACACACACCCTCAACCTACACCCTCCAGAATGCGTTTTAAGGCACTTAAAAATAAAAATACATATAAAACCTCCTCCCCTCCTCCTCAACAGCCCTCAAACCCTCTTAAAATGCCTCTTAATTACACAGGGGAAATTTCCTCAAATGTTAAGTTTTGTAACAATATCAAATAAAGAGGTTGCAATTTCTTTTTATATGTGCTAATATATTAGTATAAGCATGTTACACACAGAAAAACGAAAGGAACTAATTATTATGTACGATGAAGTATTATTACAAACTAACCTTAACATTATGGACTCATTCCTAGACTGTAAATCTAACATTACAAAACACTTACAAGAAGTCTTATTAGCTACAGTAAACAATAACCGTATTAAATGTTATGAAGTATTTACAGAGCAGATATGGGGACGTATCTTTTTATTATGTGGTTTATTAAAAGGGGACGGT
>JAEIGA010017047.1_pt1 | contig 11057 bp, 8 predicted proteins | sample 9270691 | NCBI WGS metagenome assembly JAEIGA01 (sample SAMN17057246, study PRJNA624740) | gut metagenome | biome: biome; isolation source: fecal sample | host: Bos grunniens | place: China: Xizang | collected 2019 | reverse complement strand
CCAACTCTTCCATAACCACAAATGATATAATAATCATCCATACGTCCAATTTTTCTCATTTTCCTTGCTCCTTTAGAATATTTGGTCATACGCTCTTGAAAATTGGTCAATATAATATTAAATACATAAGCAAGCAAACCAACTCCGCTTAAAGCAAGAGTTGTTGCAAAAATCTTTTGAATTCCTGTTGAAGGAACATAATCCCCATAACCTACCGTTGCCATGGTACTTACAGAATAGTAGATGGAATCAATTAAATTCAATCCCATAATAAAATGTGACCCTATGATTCCATATGCAAATAAAAGTACAATTAAGAATATACCATTACTAATATATTTTGTAGGCAGTTTTGTCAAAAGTTTAAATATAAATTTTCTCATGAATTTTTTCCTTAAATTTAGATATGTATATGTATATTGAATATATTAAATTAATTTGTGGTGATTTAATGGACCCGATAGATATGATGGTAACTGATGCAAATTGTGAATATTTAGGTTTATCAAGATTATGTTTGATGGAAGCGGCTGGAAAATCATTGGGTGAAGAAGTGGCTAAAATTGCTGTTTTTTCTTTTGCAAAACCTGTAAAGGTAGTGATGTTTACAGGTTCCGGCGGAAATGGGGGAGATGCTTTTGTAGCTGCCCGTTATCTGCTTAACAGAGGATATGATGTTGAAATTTATATGTTAAAAAATAATATCCATTCTATAGAAGCAAAAACCAATCTTGACGTTTTATTAAATATGAAGCCGAGATTATCTAGATTAACGATTCATGATTTAACAAATATTGGCGATTTTCAATTGGATGAGGATGAAGATTTCATTATCGTTGATGGAATACTTGGAACTGGAATTAAAGGAAATCTTCAGGAAAACATTAAAAAAGCTATTGAAGTTATCAATGCATCAAACGGCCTTAAAATAAGTATAGATGTACCATCAGGAATGGATCCGTTAACGGGAAGCATTGATGATATTGCAGTAGTGCCTGATTATACGATAAGTTTCCATAAAATCAAGACTGGTGTGAGGGATGCTGATGAAGAGCTTGTCGGCGGTCTTGTAACTGCAGATATTGGAATACCGATGGAAGCAGAATATTTTGTTAATTATGGGGACTTTTTAAGGCTTAAAAATAGGTCAGCATCATCACATAAAGGAAATAATGGGTCCGTATTAATTATTGGTGGAAGTAAAGATTATCATGGAGCACCGGCCATTTCGGGGATGGCTGCTTTTGGTGTCGGTGTTGATCTGGTTTATGTTGCAACTCCTGAAAGTGCAGCAACGCCAGTCAAATCTGCATCTGCCGATTTAATAGTAAAATCACTTGAAGGAGATTATTTAAGTTTAAAGCATTTGGATGCCATTCTGGAATTGGCTGAAAAAGTTGATGCCATATTAATAGGTCCCGGTTCAGGCATTAATGATGAAACATCAAAACTGTTCAATGTATTGGTTACAAAGATTAAAAAACCGATTGTTTTAGATGCCGATGGTCTAAAGCAGGTTGATATTTCACTAATTAAAAATAAGGATAATATTGTATTAACGCCGCATCTGGCTGAATTCAACAGGTTTTTCAATACTGATCTGAAATTGGATTTGGATAGCTATGACTTTAATAAAGTGGATGAAAACATTACAGAATTTCAACAGGTAACAAAAGATATTAAAGGATGTGTGGTTGTTAAAGGCAAAAATGACTTAATTTTATCTGGTTCTAAATTCAGAATAAATCGTACAGGCAATGCCGGAATGACCGTTGGCGGAACAGGTGATGCTCTTGCAGGCATTATCGTTGCACTATTGGGTCAGGGATTGAATGCATTTGATTGTGCATGTCTTGGTGTCTTTATCAATGGTCTTTCAGGTGATGAAGCATATGAAAGTTATGGAAATGGATTTTCAGCCACACAATTAGTTTCATATATTGGTAACGTGATTAAAAATGGATTATGTTAGGGGAATTTTTAAAAAAAGACCTAATCGTTTTATTGCAGAAGTGGAAGTTGATGGCAATATTGAAATAGCGCATGTGCCCAATACAGGTCGCTGCAAGGAACTTTTAGTTGAAGATGCCATAGTTTGGCTTAAGCCATCTGACAATCCAAATAGAAAAACCAAATTCAGTCTGCATTTTGTTGAGAACAGAGGACATCTGGTATCAATATACTCACAGGAAGCTAATGCCATTGTCTATGATGCAATAATCAATGACCAAATAAAGGAACTTTCCGGTTATAATTATCATCAAAGAGAAAAAACTGTTGACAACTCAAGAATTGATATATACTTGGCTAATGAAGTTGAGGACTCTTGCGAAATGTCGGTCCTGGAAGAACCCTGTTTTGTTGAAGTGAAAGGAGTTACGCTGGTTGTGGGCAAGGAAGCAAGATTTCCTGATGCACCTACAGAACGAGGAACAAAACACCTGAAAGAATTAATTAAATTAAAAAAAGAGGGGATCCGATGTGTTGTTTTCTTTTTAGTTCAGCATCCTTTGGGCGAATCTTTCAGGCCTAACTGGGAAAATGATCCAACTTTTTCTCAAACTTTAAATGAAGCTTATGAAAATGGGGTTGAAATACTGGTCTATAAATGCGATAATTCGTTGGAGGAAATCAAACTAATTCCTGAGAGATTAGATTTCGATTTGGCTGAATTATAATCTCAATCTTAAAATTTCTTTTAATTCTTCATTTGTCAGTTCAGTAATGAAAGTTTCATCAGTACTGATGGCTTTGCTTGCCAAATCTGTTTTATTTTTAATTATCTGGTCTATATTTTCTTCGAGGGTGCCTTTTGTAATAAATCTGTATACCATAACATCGTTTTCTTGACCGATTCGGTGAACCCTGTCTGTGGCCTGGTTTTCAATGGCTGGATTCCACCATAAATCGTAATGGATAACATTCTGCGCCGCTGTCAAATTCAAACCGGTACCGCCAGTTTTTAACGTAGCCACTAAAATTTTGTAATTGGGATTTTCTTGAAATGTATCGATGACATCGCTTTTTTCTTTGCGTGATTGGGAGCCATGCAGGAATAATACATCAGTTTTCAATTTCTTTGGAACCAGTTTTTGAATAATTTTTCCCATTTCAACATATTGGGTAAATATAAGCACTTTTTCATCAGCACTTAATATATTTTCTAAAATATCGATTAGTAGTTCCATTTTTCCTGATTCCTTAATTTTGGGGTTATCGCTTTTTAAAAATTGTGCAGGATGATTACAGGTTTGCTTTAGTGATGTTAATATTTTTAAAATTGTTGCTCTTCTTTCAATGCCCTCTTTATATGAAAGATCTTCAAATATTCCATCCAGTATGGCATTATATAATTTTATTTGCTTTTTGCTGAGTCCGCAATAAATGTCATTGACGACTTTTTCGGGAAGTTCCTTTTTAATGTCCTCATCTGTCTTCAGTCTTCTTAAAACAAAAGGTTTAGCCATTGTTTTAAGTTTCTCCAAAACACTTTCATCCCCTAATCTTTCAATGGGTACAATAAAATTTCTTTTAAATTCATTAAGTGTGGATAAATAACCCTTATTTACAAAATCAAAAATTGACCAGTAATCCGTTAGTTTATTTTCGATAGGAGTACCTGTTAATGCGATTTTGTTAAATGCATCAACGCTTTTGATGGCTTTGGTCTGTTGCGTAGATGGATTTTTGATATTTTGAGCTTCATCTATAACGCATATGAGCCATTTTCTGTCTAAAAACATTTCCAAATCAAGTCTGACAACACTATATGAGGTTAATATGATATCATAGTCATCTATGGGAAAAATTCTGTTGGAGCCATGATAAATGTAATAGGTTAATTCCGGAGTGAATTTATTGATTTCCTGCTCCCAATTTGAAATTAATGTTGGCGGAACGATTATTAATGTGGGTTCTGTTTCAAGAAGATTTTTTTCTTTAAAATAAAGAATGGTTGTTAAAACTTGAATAGTTTTCCCTAAACCCATATCATCGGCAAGTATGCTTCCAAATCCATTTTTTATATTTTGAACTAGCCACGAATAACCAATTTTTTGATAAGGCCTTAATTCACCAGTTAATGATTTAGGCACATCATAAATCTCTGATTTATTGGCCAAATCTTTTAATTTTTTATTTTCTTTGAATTCAAAGCCCATAATTCACCCGGTATTATTTCAGTTTTGATAATGTTTCACCAATCGCATCATTTATGACTAAACTGGCTATATTGTCATATGGGGTTTTGCTTTTGTTAATCAAAACCAAATTCCTTCCATTGAAATAGTTAATTAAGCCTGCGGCAGGATATACGACAAGGGATGTTCCTCCAATAATTAATGTTTCTGCATTTGAAATGTAATCAACTGCAAAACTCAATATTGCATTGTTCAGTGGCTCTTCATAAAGGACTACATCAGGCTTTATGATTCCACCACATTCGCATCTCGGAATTCCCTCTGAATTTAAAATATAATCCAGATCATAGCTTTTATTACATATTTGACAATAGTTTCTATGGACACTTCCATGCAGTTCCAAAACATTTTCAGAACCTGCTTTCTGATGAAGTCCATCAATGTTTTGTGTAATGACGGCTTTTAATTTCCCTTCCTTTTCAAGTTCTGCTAACTTATAATGTGCAGGATTAGGCTGTGCATCTTTAAAAATAAGATTTTCTTTGTAAAACTCAAAAAATTCTTCAGTATGTTCAAAATAATACGTATGGGATACTAATTCCTCCGGAGTTTTTGAATAAATGCCGTCCGCACTTCTAAAATCCGGAATCCCACTTTCTGTTGATACACCGGCTCCTCCAAAAAATACAATATTTTCAGATGAATCAATTATATCCTGTAATTCATTAATTTTTGACATATAGAATTATTTTTAATTTGTTTTTAATAAACTTTTAAATATAAATATATTATAAAATAATTAATGTGAATATCTTGTGAGTAGGGATTTAATTGAACGATAAAAATAATAATTCTAACCTGGACTGGATGATTCATTGGTCATTAACCGAACATACACCAAGAAACACCCAAATCAAACTGATTAACAAAATCAATGTTGCAATAGGCGAAGGATATAAAAATATTATTTTGGAAGCGGGAACTGGTATAGGTAAATCAGCCATCGCTACAACTCTCGCCAATATGTATGAGGATTCTTATATTTTAACCATGACTAAACAACTTCAAGAACAATATTTGGATGATTTTGGAGATATGTTGGTTGAAATTAAGGGCAGAGGAAACTATAAATGTAATTATAAGGGAAATTGTGATTTTTGTGTAAAAGCAGAGTATAATATTGCTAGATGCAGTGACTGTGACTATCTGATGGCTTTTAGGGAAGCTAAAAAATCAAAAAATGTTATCACAAACTATGATTTTCTGTATAGGGTTGGGGTTGGCAATCAAATGCTTGATTCAAGACAGTTATTGATATTGGATGAAGCACATAACCTGGAGCGTAAAATGCTGATGCTGTCATCCCATGAACTGAATAGGGAATATATTTCTACAAAATTTGGTATAGATATTTTTGAAGCGTTCATGGAAGGGAAGAAGTCATATTTTCACATGAAGACTGAGACTGAATACTGGATAGATGTATGTAAAAAATTAATGAAGTCATGTAGCGAAAATATTGAAAAAATAGAAGGAACGGGCAAAGATGTTCAAGTTACTTTGGATGAATTTGAAAGCGACCCGTCAAAATATTCTAATGTGGATTATGTTGAAAAGCAAATTTTAGAAAGTGAATTAAAAGAATTTAATTCTATAAGATTGGGTTTGGAAAGTGGGGATTTAATCATTGATATACCTGATTTGAAATCAATTAAAGAAAATAAAATGGATATTTCCGCTGAATTTAAACCATATTCGGTTTCAGATGCTACTCAAAATCTATTGGACTTTGGCAGCACGAGAATATTTTTAACTGGAACTTTGGGAGATATGCATAAATTTTGTCAGTGGAATAATATCAATCCAGATAATACTTATTACATTTATGAAAAGAGCCCATTTGATGTTTCAAATAGGCCGATTTATATTGATTTTGCTGGAAATATGAGTGGGTCAACGAAAAATCATCCCAACTGGAAAAATAAAAGAGCTATTTTAAAAATCAAAGAATTAATTGATAAATATCCTAATCAAAAGGGTGTAATACATACTTCAAGTAATGAACAGGCATTCTGGATAATGGATAATCTAAAAGAATATAATCTTTTATTTGTTGGTGGGGAATCTAGAAATGAGGTTTTAAAAGAATTTAATGAAAGCAAGGATGATGATATTATTATTGGTGCTTCCATTAAAGACGGTGTCGATTTAAAGGGAGACTTGTGTAGATTCCAAATTATTTTCAAAGTTCCATATCCACAATTAAATGAGCAAGTAAAATATCGTAAATCTTTAGACCCTTCATGGTATTATTATCAGGCAGTGATGGCAATAATGCAGGCATACGGTAGGGGTATTCGTGATAAAGAAGATTACTGTGATATGTACATTATAGATTCTAATTTTAAAAGGTTATTTGATTTTAATCGTAATTTTTTCAATGAGTATTTCATTGAAGCTTTAAAAAATAGTAAAGGATAGCTTTAAAGCTATCTGTTTAATTTTTGGTAGTTTGCAGCTTGCAAACCGTGGTATTTAATCATACCTTCAACTTCTCTTTGATCGGTGTCTTTATCTTCAAATGTAATCTGTTCGATACTGTGTAAGCTGAAAGGTGATTTTCTAACTAATGGTTGAATTGATCCTTTAAAGAGTTTCATTGTGACTTCACCACTAACTCTTTGTTGCATATTATCAATAGCTTGGTCTAAGTCTTCTCTTAAAGGTTCTTGCCATAATGCTCTGTATACTAAATCAGCATAGAGTGTAGACATGTATTCAGCAAATCTTAATTCATCAGTAGTTAAAACAAGTTCTTCCAATGCTTGGTGAGCTGCAATTAACAATTTAGCTCCTGGAACTTCGTAGTTTTCCCTACTTTTAAGACCAATCATCCTGTTTTCAATTGTGTCTACTCTTCCAATACCATTATCTCCAGCAATTTTATTTGCTTTTTCTATCAATTCGATTAATGGCATCATTTCACCATCGATAGCAACAGGAATACCTTCTTCAAATTCGATGGTAACTTTTTGAGGTTCATCGTTTGCATCTTTCCAGGATTTGGTCCATTCGTAAATGTCTTCCGGAGGTTCGTTTGCAGGGTCTTCTAAGTTTCCTCCTTCAATTGATCTTCCCCAGATGTTTTCATCAATACTGTAAATTTTATCGTAGTTTAATTTTATTCCTTTTTCTTCAGCATATGCTTGTTCTTCAGTTCTTGTTAAGTTTAATTCTCTGATTGGTGCAATAACATCTAAGTCGGACATTGCAAGAATGACTGCTTCAAATCTGAATTGGTCATTTCCTTTTCCAGTACAACCATGTGCAATTGCTGTTGCCCCTTCTTTTTCAGCTACTTCAATAATTTTTTGAGCGATTAATGGTCTTGCAAGTGCTGTACTTAATGGATATCCTTCATATTCTGCATTTGCTTTGATTCCTCTTGCAACATATTCGTTTGCAAATTCTTCTTTAGCATCAATTGTGTAGTGTTTTCCAGGACCTATTTTAGCAGCCATATTTTCTGCTTTTTCCATTTCTTCTTCGCCTTGACCTACATCTACACATGCAGTAATAACTTCCACATCATATTTTTCTTCTAATAATTTAACACATACAGAGGTATCTAATCCACCACTGAATGCTAAGACTACTTTATCCATCAATAATCACCATATGTAAATTTTTATAAAAATGAATATCACTTTATAAATATATTTTTAATAGTATATAATTATTAATATAGTTACTTTAAAAAAGTTTTTTTTTTAAGAAGTGTGGTCTTAATTAGGACGCATAATTGAGGTTGAAAAGTTATACGGGTTTTAAAAAAAATGTCCTAATTAAGTGATGATTGTGTTTAGAGTCATCTTTCACTTCTATTCATTACTATGTTTTTCTACTATATAAAGTTTAGGTATGCCTAAATTATTACCCTTAAATTTTTCTCATCTACAAAATTAATCAGGCGTTCATAAGTTGCATTTGATTTTAGGGTATCGCTGTTTCCTATAATGATCAATTTCCTCTTGGCTCGAGTAATTGCTACATTTAATCTTCTTAAATCTTTTAAAAATCCTATTTGACCATAATCATTACTTCTGACTGTTGATATGATAATGATTTCCTTTTCACGGCCTTGAAAACCGTCAACAGTTTTCACTTCAATATCGGTCTTTTCGGATATTAATTTAACTTGGTCGGCATATGGGCTAATTATTCCCATATCTTTTTCATTAATGCCGGCTTTTAAATAATCTGTTGCGACCTTAAGGGCAACTCTTGCTTCTATGTGATTAACAATGGATTTTGAATCTTTGAGGTGCTTTTCATGGTTTTTTTCCAATTCGCAGGTGTCAATAAATAATATTGCATCATCATCCTCAACATCTGAAATGTCTTTTAATGTGATGTTGTTAACACTTGAATCACTTTTTAAGTTATTGTTGTAAAATTCTGAATTTGGAAATTCCATTAAAACCCTGTTCATACGGTACTGTACATTCAACAGCTGTGATTTATGAGGATATTTCTCAATTAACGATTCAAATAATGTGTCCTGCAAATCATGGGCTTTATCACTAATGATTGTTGGAGGAAGCTGTTTATGGTCCCCGGCCAAGATGAATCTTCTGGCTTTGGCTATTGGAATTAAAACGCTTGGTATTGTTGCCTGTGATGCTTCATCAACTATTACTACATCAAATTTGGTGTTTGATATGCTGTCGAGTGCCGCTGATGAATTGGTGGATAAAATAACATCACTTGTTTCAATAATGTCTTTAATCATTTTATTTTCAATTCTTTTAATCTCATCATGCATTTCATCAATTTCTAAATTGTAATCTAACCAGTTGGCCATTGATTTCATTTTATCTGCACTTATTCCACGTCCCCCTTTTCCCTTGGAGGCATGATATAAAATATCGTGGTCTGAAAATCCTCGCCTATACTGGGGTGTTGGCTTTGTGAAACTGCTTCTTTTTTCAATTAACTTATCTATCTTTTTATGAATTCTTTTAATTTTATCATTCAATGAATGCTTTTCAACTTTATATGCTAAGGTATAGGTAATGTTATCCTTTGATACTCTTTGCGGATGGCCTAAACGGGTAATTTTCAATTTTTTATTCAGCACCAATCTCTCGACAATGTTGTCTACAGCAGCATTACTTTCGGCAGTTGCTAAAACTTTTCTGTTCTGCCTTACCTCCTGTGATATTAGTTCAACCAGAGTTCTTGTTTTCCCCGTTCCAAAAGGCCCATGAATCAAAAAGAAATTCTGTGTTGTTAAACTATTTTTAACGGCTAATTTTTGAGACTTATTTAATGACTGGTCAATATAGTCAATGTAAATGTTGTCTTTGTTGGGTTGTGGATCTCTTTGGTTTAGGGTGTATTCCAGAGCATTCTTTCCTTTAAGGCTTAAATGTTTCAGATTATCTTCCATTCTTCTGAATGTAATGTCATTTGCATACAAATCAAGTCTGACTTTTTTCTTTAGCGCCCATTTTGGAACTCTGTTGTCAAAAGCTACTTTAATAAATCTAGCTCCCTTTTCTGTTACTGTTCCAGTCAAATCGCTTCTTAACGGATTTCCAGTACTTACTAATATCATATCTCCGACACTTATTTCAGTGTCTATAATTTCAGATCTTCCAAATTGGACAATATTCAGTCCCAATTCTTTTCCTAAATATTTTCCTTTAACTTTATTGATGGCTCTGCCTAGTTCTTCCCTTTTTTGACCAGACATATTTTCTATTTCAGAAACCATCAATTCTATTTCCGCTTCTCGCTCGTAATTAATTAATTTTATAAGTTTTTTAATATATTTTTTCAATTTTATCCCAACAAGTAAAAATCTTAAATAAGACTTTTGATTTAATTAATAAATATGGATTTCGATAGGGTAGATGATTTTGAAAATGTTGAAATGACTTATCTCTCATTTTTGTCAAGAGGTTATATTGCAAAAAACAAGCATATTTTTGAAAAAATTGAATTGACCTCATTTTCCAAATTTGTTTTGCAGTCTTGCGTTTATGGAACTCCTATTTTTAAATTAGGCAATTCTGGTAATAAACTGCTTATTTTATCAGGAATTCATGGAAACGAGCTGCCTCCGCAAGTGGCTAATTTGAAATTGTTAAATGAATTAATGGGCGAAGATTTAAATAATACAGTTTATTTTATTCCATTTGCCAGTCCGAAGTCATCAATGAATAATGAAAGGTCATTTAATGAAGTTGATTTAAATAGGGCGGCCCATATTAACGGTTCGTTAAGCAATGCTATCATTCAAGCTATTGATGATTTGAAAATCGATGCTATAGGGGATTTTCATTCAACTGCTTATAATAGCAATCCGGGTTTTGAATCAGTATTTTCTTCTAAAAATCCCACGCCTGAAAGTGTTTTAATAGCCAGGTATATTTCAGATGATGTTGGCAGTGAAATAATTACATATGACATTGCGGGTTCACAGTATAAAGGTGCTGTGGAAGATGTATCAAATTTAAGAGGAATACCTGCTGTAACGGGTGAAGTTGTATCTCCTTTCGCATCTGTTGGGAAAGGAAGTTTTGAAAAATCTCTTGAGCAAATGAAAAGTTTTTTAACATATTTTGGTTTTTAGTTTGAATAGTTAAGGAATACTCTTCAAATGCTACCACTATTTACTTATTTAATATTTTAAATATATTCGAATAAGGTGAGAATATTGTCTTCTTATAAAGGCCATTCTATATTTGCATTAATATTAGCACTATTGTATTCGTTTAATCCTCTAGCAATTGCCTTGGTTGTTATTGGTGCAAATATTCCTGATTTTGACCATAAATTCAAAAAGGAACATGTCTATAAGTTGATAATTTTGGGATTATTGATTTTCATATCATTATATATCCTAAATTT
>JAEIGA010017046.1_pt1 | contig 11059 bp, 9 predicted proteins | sample 9270691 | NCBI WGS metagenome assembly JAEIGA01 (sample SAMN17057246, study PRJNA624740) | gut metagenome | biome: biome; isolation source: fecal sample | host: Bos grunniens | place: China: Xizang | collected 2019 | reverse complement strand
TGTTGAGCATCCCGTGAGGGAAGAGGAAGCGGTTGAGAAGCCATGTGTCGTTCGCAATGTCCAGAACAGTGTCATTCGGATTGAATGACATTCCGCTCTGATGGTAATATCCGATCTTCAGAGACTCTCCGCGCTCGATGATACCTGAAAGTTGTCCGCCATCTCCAGCGTCTGTTCCGGTAAGGATATTCAGGAATGTAGATTTGCCCGCACCGTTTCGTCCTACGATACCAACTTTCTCATATCTCTGGAAATTGTAGGTGAATTTGTCAAGGTAGCAGACATCATCATAATAGAAACTCAGGTCCTTGCAGTTTATGATCTTGGTACCGAGTCTGGTGGCTCCTTTCACAGGGTCAAGATTGACCTGCTTCTGGGTATATACCTGTGAGGCTCTGTCCTTAAGGTCATAGAATGCGTTGATCCTGTATCTTGCCTTTCCTGTACGGGCACATGGTGTGCTTCTGATCCATTCAAGCTCACGACGAAGAATGTTGCGGACCTTGTCTGTCTCGGCATTGTAGTTGGCAATCCTTTCCTCTCTCTTCTCAAGGAAGTTCTGATAGTTGCCCTTATATGTATAGACTGCTCCGTGATCCATCTCCATTACCGTATTACATACACGGTCAAGGAAATATCTGTCATGGGTCACCATCAGCAATGTGCATCTGGAGCGTCCGAGATAGCCTTCAAGAAACTCGATTGCGTCGATGTCAAGGTGGTTGGTAGGCTCGTCCATGATGAAGAAATCAGCTTCAGAGGCCAGCATCTGCGTCAGTGCGACTCTCTTGATTTCACCACCGGACAGCTCCTTCATCTTCTGATCCGGATTTGTCAGATTGAAGTTGGTAAGAAACTTCAGAACTCTGCGTTCATATTCCCAAAGGTGTTCCTGGTCAAGTCCTGCAGTAAACTCCGTACTGGAGTCCATGATCTGCTGGAACATGCTCTTCTCAGGATCAAAATCATAGTCCTGCTCGAGAAATGCAATTCTTATGTCTTTGAGAAACAGTATTTTACCGCCCGAATCTGACTTGTCTTTACCAGCAAGAATCTTCATCAGGGAAGTCTTGCCAGTACCATTAGGAGCAATGAGAGCGATTTTGTCGCCCTCATTTATATTGAATCCGATCTTCTCGAACAGAATCTTCGGACCATAGCTTTTCGATATGTTCTCTATCTGTAAGTAACTCGCCATTATCTGAAGAATTTGTCTACTTCTTTTACTGCCTCAGGCAGAGCGAACACGGCCACGCGGTCGTATGCCTCGATCTGTGTATCTCCCACGGCTATATATGATTCATTTCCTCGGATGACACCACCGATGATGGCATTCTTAGGGAAGGTGATGTCCTTGAGCGGAGCCTTGGTAATCTTTGTCTCCGGCGCCACGATGTACTCAAGCACTTCTGCGTTTGTACCGCTCATATATTTGATGAATCTTACCTTGTCACTGAGGGTGAACTTGAAGATTCGGCTTGCTGTGATAAGCTTTTTGTTGATCACAGCGTCGACTCCCATGCTTTCTGCCAGCTTGATGTACTCGAGGTTCTCGACTTCTGCGATAGTCCTCTGCACTCCGAAGCCTTTGGCTGCTACGCACGCGAGGATGTTGGTCTCAGTGCTGTTGGTCACTGCAACGAAGGCATCATAGTCACGGATAGACTCTTCCAGAAGCATATCTGAGTTTCGTCCGTCTCCGTTCACGACGATCACATTGTCCGGAAGTTTGTCTGAAAGGTCAAGACATTTCTCCTTGTTCTTTTCGATGATCTTGATAGAGTCCAGCTGCTTGGAGAGCTGCTTTGCCAATATCTCGCCGGTAGGACTGCCTCCGAGAATCATCAGATTGTTGACCTCGATATTGTGTTTGCCGACATATTTGAGGAGCATGTCCATACCTTCTCTCTTTGAGATGATGAACACGAGATCGTGATATTTGAATTTGGTGTCGAAACGCGGAATAAGGGTCTCGTTCTTTCTGGATATTGCAACTACTCGGAACTTAAGTCCTTCTGTTGCAGCCAGTTTACTGAATTCGACCATGTTCATTCCTATAAGGGACGAGTCATCCTCAAGCTTGAAAACTGCCATGTGGAGCTTGCCTCTTGCGAATTCCAGCGAATCGGATGATGCAGTACGCTTGAGAAGGTCAGCAATTTCTCCTGCAGCGATTTTCTCTGGGTAGAACATGAGGTCGATACCCATTTCAGTGAACAGGTATTTGTTCTCATATGAGAGATATTCCTCGTTATTGATACGGGCTGTGGCCTTTTTACTTCCCAGCTTCTTGGCAAGCATGGCGCTCACTATGTTGACATCCTGCGACTCAGACGGGTTCACTGCAATGAACAGGTCGGCATGAGGTACTCCTGCTTCCTGAAGAATGTGAATTGCCGAAGGATTACCTTCCACAGTCACTACGTCAGTATTTGACCGGAGTGCCTCCAGTCTGGAACTGTTGCTGTCGATGACAGTGATTTCATTCGACTCGTTACTGAGCATTTTTGCAAGATGAGAACCTACCTCACCTGCACCTGCAATCACGATTTTCATAATCTAAATCTTATAAAAGTCCTTTTCAGTCATACTGCTGAAGATGTAAGCTCCTTTCAACATAGACTGAAGTACTATCCATTTTCTATAGATACCGCTCACTCCCGCTTCGTTCCGATTGTTCTGGAGATAGAGTGTTATCTGGTCTGCATGGGGACGTGTTGTCTTTGACCTGTATTCCTTGTGTGCCTTGCAGACGGACTTGAAACATTCATACCTGAATGTCACAAAATATACTGCGGCAGACAGCATATCCAGAAAGATTCGTGTCCTGATCCTTCTTGCAGCCCTTCTGATGCCTCGTTTTGCCGCCTTTTTGAACGGACGTCCCTTACGATACTCTTCCAACGCAAATGTTTTAGCCAGATTGTTGTCAAGCATCAGAAGATTGTTGCGGAAGTTAAGGAAGAGCTTGAATGGGGAAGTGGCAGGCAGGGTGCCTCCTCCTACATGGTATACCAATGACTGAGGCACGACTGTGACCTTGAATCCATCCAGCTGCATTCTCCAGCAGAGATCGATTTCTTCCATATGGGCAAAGAATCTGTCATCCAGGCCTCCAAGTTTCTTGTAGACCGAACTTCTTACCATCAGACAGGCTCCTGTAGCCCAGAATACGTCAGCCGGAGAGTCGTACTGGCCGGCATCTGTCTGAACACGCTTCAGCACTCTTCCTCTGCAGAAAGGGTATCCGTATCTGTCAATATATCCTCCGGCAGCACCTGCATATTCGAACTTTTCACGCTCCTGCCAGCTATGCAGCTTCGGAGCGCAGGCTCCGCACTCAGGGTGAGCATCCATCCAGTCAACCAGCGGCTGAAGCCAGCCGTCAGTGACTTCTATGTCTGAATTGATCAGTACAAAGTAATCACAGTCAATCTGCCCGAAAGCCTTGTTGTAGCCTCCGGTAAATCCGTAATTCCTTTCAAATACTATGGTTCTGACCTGAGGGAACAGCTCTTTCATGACTTCCAGGCTGTCGTCGCTTGAATCATTGTCCGCCACGATGACCTCAGCACCCTCCACCTTTTCTACAGAGCGTATCAGACGGGGGAGGAATTCCCTGAGGAAATCTTCCGTGTTATAATTCAATATGACAACAGCTGTCTTCATGAAGTCTTAATCTTAGTGACATCCGCATCCGCAGTCGCCTTCACCTTCGCCGCAACCGCAGTCACCGTCATGTCCGTGGCATCCGCCTTCGTGACCGTGGCATCCTCCGCCGCAGCCGCCGTGGCCGCCGCATCCTCCGCAAGAATGTACATACTCACCGTGGAGACCCTCTGTGAGCTCTTTTTCAGTAGCTTCACGTACTGTGAGTACCTCACCTGTGAAGTGAAGAGTCTTGCCTGCCATCTGATGGTTAAGGTCCATCTTTACAGTATCCTCTGTTACCTCGAGAACTACGCCAGGGATAACTGCTCCCATGCTGTTCATCATAGGGATGGTGTTGCCTGGTACGAGGAGGTCGTCACGAAGCTCGCCATTTACCTCGAATGCTGCTTTAGGAAGGTCAATGATCCTTGCTGGATCAGTCTCGCCGTATGCGTCTGCAGGTGAGAGTGTTACATCAAACTTACAGCCAGGTTCCATACCTTCGATATGTGCTTCGAGCTTTGGAAGGAGGTTTCCTGTGCCATGAATATAGTCAAGTGGTTTTTCAACGGTTGTTCTGTCTACAATCTGTCCGTCTACTTCAAGTTCGTAGCAGAATTCCACTACGGTGTTCTGTGCAATCTTCATATCTGTAATTTGTTTTTATGCTGAAAATGATACGTTTTCAAATGCCAGTGTGGGTATGTACCAACGCGAACTTTCCCTGACATCCGTTCCTGCTGCCAGGAGCGAGTTCCAGAGCTCTACTATGTTGCCGGTAATGAGCATTTCCTTCACCGGGTGAGTGATCCTGCCTTTGCTGAAGGCAAACCCTTCGATTCCATATGAGAAATCTCCGGTCACCGGGTTGCAGTTGCCGCCATTGAATCCGGTAACATAGATACCGTTTGCACATATCTGCAAAATATCCTTCAAAGATACTTCTTTTTCTGCATCTGACAAGTCTTTACCTTTCAGGTAAGGCATAAGGCACGGGCGTGACATATCTTCTATTGTCGGCTCGATACCCATCTTGTTTGCCATATAGGTATTTACGAAGTACTGTTTCACCACTCCGTTTTCGATTATAGGCATATTCTGTGTCGCAACTCCCTCAGTATCATAGAGTCTTGAACCTGACTTTCCGACTGAGCGAGCCATGTCCATAAGGTTCATGCCTTCAGAGAATACCTGCTCGCCGATCTTATCCTCAAGGAATGACATCTTCTGCTGTACTGAGGCTGCATTCAAAGCAGTGATCAGCGGCGAGATAAGTCTTGATGCCGAAGTGCGGTCCACGACCATCTTATATCTTCCTCCTCGTCTTGATTTAGGACCGATCTGTCCCGCAGCACGTTCCAAGGCGGTCTTTGCGATGGTCTCTATCTTGAGCTTGTCCGACATAGGGGAGTTCTCCCACCAGAATCCGCTGTACTTGTTGCCCTCGCTGTCTTCGATTGTCATTTCCGCGAAAGCAGAGAAAGTCGTCTCTGTATGGCGTCCTTCAAATCCGTTAGAGTCGATAAGGAAGGTATCGTCGTACGAATCGGTGTACTCACATTCTTCAGATATCAGTCTGAATCCCTCCTGAGGGTTGGAAATGATCTCTTTGTAGAGGGACAGCCTTTCAGCACATGCCAGTCTGCTGTCTGAGTCTGTGTCTGCATATTTTGCATCATACAGACCTAATTCCTGGCCTGTGATGGCATCTTTGGCTGTTCTTGCAGGGTCGGGAAGTGTCCTGCACTCATCTTCGCCGAGCATCCTGACCATTTCGATGGCGTTCCCGATAAACTGATCCAGTTCATCGAGGTCAAGCCTGTTTGTGGAAAATGTTCCGTAACGGCCATCTGCGAAGATATAGAAATACAGCGATCTGTCAGCGGAGTGTGAGACCTTGTCCACTTCTCCGTTAAGCATTGCCACTGAATCGCTTACACTTTTATTCAGAGAGATTCGCGCTGCATCTGCTCCTTTGGCAAGAGCTATCTTTATGCACTCTCTTGCTATATGTATTTCGTTGTTGTCAATCATTATTCTCCTCCTACTGTCAGATTGCTGATCAATACTGTAGGCATACCGCATGATACCGGTACGCTCTGCTCTTTTCCGCAGGTCCATGTGCCGTTGTCGATCTTCAGGTCGTTTCCTACGGCAACGATGTCAGACAAGGCCTGAGGGCCGTTTCCGATGATGTTTATATCCTTTACCGGTGCTGTCAGACGGCCGTTTTCAATCAGATAGCCGCTCTTGACATAGAACGTGAAGTCTCCTTCTCCGATCTTCACCTGACCGTTTGAGAATTCATCGACATACACTCCGTTCCTTACAGAGCTGATGATTCCTTCCGGATCCGCATTGCCGCTTTCCATGTATGTGGCGCGCATTCTCGGAATCGGGTTGTATCGGAAATTCTCCCTGCGTCCGTTACCTGTAGATGCGACTCCATAGTGAGCAGCGCTTATCCTGTCGTGGAGGAATGATTTCAATACACCGTCCTCTACCATGTAAGTCTTCTGGGCTGGAACTCCTTCATCGTCATAATTTCCGGATCCTCTATTGTACATGACGGTACCGTCATCGACGACATTTACACCCTTTGGACATACCTGCTTACCCATTTTATCGGAAAATATAGACTGGCCCTTCCTGTTGAAATCTGCCTCGAAAGCATGTCCCATCGCCTCGTGGAGCAATATTCCGGATGCTCCTGCTCCCATTACTACACTCATCTGTCCTCCTTTAGGCCTGATGGCTTCAAAACGGGCGTCGATATTCTTTACCGCCTCCTCTGCAAGCTCTTCAGCAAGGGCGCTTCCTATCAGTTCTGCACCCATCCTGAAACTTCTTGCAGCAGTCCTGTTCTCAGTCTTTCCGTTATGCTGGAATACTGCAGTAACTGTTATGCTTCCCATTGGTCTGGTGTCGACGGTAAGTTCACCTAAGGAATTGTACATCAGGACATCGCTTACCGAATCAGAAAGCCTTGCCATGACCTTTACAATCCTTGAATCTCTGGCAAACACCTTCTGCTCGAGCTCCTTCAGGAACGGGAGGAATTCTCCGGCCTGGCATTCTCTCCAGCTGCGTCTGACAGGGTACAGGTCCATGACGGCTTCTCCGACCTTTGTAAAGGTCTTTGCATGTCCGCCTCCGCATGCTATAGAAGATGCTGCATAAGCAGCCTTGACCATGTCTGAAACGTCAGTATTCTCCGAATAGGCATATCCGGTCTTGTCGCCTTTGAGGACTCTGATGCCGACTCCATAGTCTGTGTGGAAGCCTCCAGATGAGACGACTCCGTCTTTAAGCAGCAGGTTGAAATAGGTCGTATATTCGAAATAAAGGTCTGAATAGTCTCCGCCTCGTGAAAGCGCAGCTGCCGTCACCTTGCGCAGATCTTCTTCAGAGACCTTGAATGTATCAAAGTAATATTGTCTGTGGTTCATCTTCCAGTTGTCTTCTTGCTTCGGCAATTGCCTTTATCTTTTCGTATGTCTCCTCATCCTTGATTGTGAGGATCTCTTCTTTCGTACCTTCAGCTATGACCCTGAACGGAATCTGCGAGTTATCAGCGAGAATCCATCTTTCACATATCGGCGCATAGAGGCTGAAGAAGTAGTATATACCTGTGTGATAGCGTCTTATGATTGTGTCTTCCGGGATATTGTGTCCTCCGGCCTCCACTCTTGCCTTTACTCTTTCAATGGCGAGTTCAGGAGAATTGAGCCAGAAATACAGAAGTGTGATAGTGTATCCTGCAGCCTGGGCAGTCTTGGCTATCTTGAGCAGCGTTCTTGTAGCCAGGGTGGTCTCCACGGCAAAATCCTGCTGTCTCTTGAGAAGATAGCGTATCTTCATCAGCATGTATCGGCTGGCATTGATTGACGCTTTCGAAGGGTCGAAAGGGGAGAGACCCTTGGCGAATTCATCCGAGTTTACGAACTCCTTGCAGTCAAGCATCTCCGGAAGCAGCGAATACGACGCCGTGGTCTTTCCTGCTCCGTTACAGCCGGATATTATATACAATCTGGGCATATCTGTTGGTGTTATTTCTTACTGTTGGTCACTCCGTAGCCGAAGAGCGCAAAGTCTCCGAGGCATGGGTCATCAGGGAATATTTCCCTGAATGCATCTGTAATCTCACGGGCAGTGACTATGTCTTTCTGCCTGCGTTCTGTGAGTCCCAGGGCGACGGCCTGGCTGTAAACATGGACGTCCAAGGGCAGAATCAGCTTCTTCTTGTCGGAATTCTTCCATAGTCCGAGGTCGACCTTTCCGTCATCCCTGACCATCCATCTCCTCATCATGCTGATCTTCTTGTTCGGAGCCTTCCTGTCCTCTTTCTGTCCGAAGATGCGGACTCTGATATCGTTGTCGGTCAGATTCTCGATACTTTCCAGGCCGAGATAAATATCTCTCATCCTTCCGCAGATGGCCGCAAATTCGCTCCATTTTACGGTTCTGTGCAGACTGCAGGGTTCGTCGCGATATTCACCCTTCATCACATAGTCGTAAGGCTTCCACTGCATCTGGTCAAACATCCTGTTGCAGTCTCTGACAATCATCGCTCTGCGCCCCCATGCCAGGTGCGATGCCAATATTCCGGCTATTTCCACGTCAGCAAGACTTGCTTTCCCTGCCTTGTAGCGTCTTGCAAACTCGGTAGGGAAGATGATGGGGTCTTCCTGGAAATATTGTGGGTTATTGTATTCGTGAGCCCACCCGATAAGGGTCTCTTTCAAATGCCTGTCCATATATCTCACAAATATAATAAAAATGACCGGTCATTGTTACGTGACCGGTCATAATATTGTTGAAATTTCGAAATGACTTATGCTGTAACCTTTTCAAGCCATTTAACCATTCCGAACATCACACCCATAGAAATGATGCATACTACTGCAAATACAGTCCAGCACTGCCAGATTGGCCATGCGTTGTACATGAGAGGGCCGATCCAGAGAAGGAGGTTGCCGAGAGCTGTAGCTCCGAGCCAGAGACCCTGGCAAAGTCCGAGGAGGTGCTTAGGAGCAACCTTCGAAACGAATGAGAGTCCGAGTGGAGAGATGAAGAGCTCTGCTACTGTAAGGAAGAAGTATACAGCGATGAGAACCCACCAGTGTGCCTTCTGTGCCATCTGCTCTGCGATTGGAAGTGCCTTGTATGTGTCAGCAGAAGGGTAGCCCTTGATTGCTGAGAATATCGCAAGGAATACGAATGCAAGACCAGCGATGAACATACCGATAGCGATCTTCTTAGGAGTTGAAATCTCTTTTCCACGGCGTGCAAGTGCTCCGAAGATTGCCATGATCACAGGAGTGAGGACAATCACGAAGAATGGGTTGATTGCCTGCCATACCTCAGGTGCAACTGCTGATGAGTCAACGAAGTCACGGGCGAAGAATGAGAGTGACATACCGTTCTGGTGGAATGAGAACCAGAAGAAGATCACGATAGCGAGAACGGCAAAGAGCGCATAGAGGCGCTGCTTGATTTCAGTTGCCATAGCCGCTTTCTCTTCAGCTGTATATTCAACACCCTTGACAGCCTCTTTCTTTGATGGTGTAGGGAATCTCTTCTGTGAAAGGAAGAATATTGTAAGTGAAATGAGCATTGCTACTACAGATGCGATGAACGAGTAGTGGATACCTTCATTGAAGATCTGGAGATAGCTCTGGCATGAGTTTCCAAGGTTCTCGATACATCCGCCTGCTGCAGCAATCATTTCCTTGAGGTTGACAAGAGCCTGCTCGCTCATTCCTGCTGCATTGTTGATGAAGTCATGGCAAAGTGCAGGAAGCTGTGCGTTGTAGATCATACCGTTTGTCTCGAGCCACCAGCTGCGCAGAAGCGGAGCTACGAAAGGAGCAATGAGGCCTCCGACATTGATGAATACGTAGAAGATCTGGAAACCTGAGTCACGCTTGTCCTTAGCCTCTGCGAGAGCCTCTGGGCTTACCTTTGCCGCATCTGCCTCAAGGTTGTCATACATCTGGCCTACGATTGCCTGAAGGTTGCCCTTGAAAAGACCATTACCGAACGCGATAAGGAAGAGGGCTACGCAGGTCATCGGCAGAAGCCAGCTGATGTTGCCTGATGTTGCAAGGATAGGAATCGAAAGAAGCGCATATCCTGACGCCATGATGACAAGGCCGGTCTTGATAGTTCCCTTGTAGTTCTGAGTGCGGTCTGCGATGAGTCCGCCGACAAGGCTCAGAAGATAGATACCGGCGTAGAAGAATGAATAGATTGTTCCTGCAGGGCCTTCGCTAAGACCGAATTTTGAGCAGAGGAACAGTACCAGGACAGCGTTCATGATGTAGTAGCCAAATCGCTCTCCCATGTTGCTGAGTGCCGCTGCCAAAAGTCCTTTTGGGTGTCCTTTAAACATAGAAATTAGAATTTTATTTGGTTGTTTGTAATTTCGTGGTCGGCAAAGATAAGAAAAATTCTTATATTTGCTTGTTTGAAAGATATACAGGCGTATGAAGAAGGCGTTAGCAAAAGTCATAAGGGGATTGATGTTCATTCTCGCACAGCTGCCTCTGAAGGTGCATTATTTCTTTGGCGATATCATGTCATGGATTCTCAGAAGTGTGTTCCGTTACAGGACGAATGTCGTGTGGATGAATATTGCACGCTCCTTCCCTCATTGCAAGTATTCCGATCTCAAGCCTGTATACAAGGATTTTTACAGGCATCTGGGTGAGATTGCCGCAGAGGCTATATGGTTCGGTGGCAGCAGTTACAAGAGATTGGCAAAGGCGAGGCTTGTGACTGTAAAGAATCCCGAAGTCCTGGCGCAGATGTATGAGTCCAGTCCTAGTGTTACAATAATGTGCAGCCATTGCGGCAACTGGGAAATCCTTGGCGGAATTTACGGGTATCTGACCCAGGATGGTTTTGTACCTCCTTTTGATGACAGCGTGATGACTTTTGTCTATAAGCGTCTCACCAGTGAAGTCTCAGATAAAGTTTTTGCCTCAAATAGAGTCTATCCTCTTGAATGCGATACCACAGATAGTGCAGTGGAGTCCAACAGCATTCTCCGTTATGCAATCAAGAATCGTCATCAGAAGAGGATATATGGCTATCCTGCCGACCAGACACCATATAAAGGTATGGGACGTCATGATATGGGAATTTTCCTTAATCAGCAGACATATGCAATGACAGGTAGCGTCGGAGTCGCATGTAAACTGTCGCATGCTGTGACTTATCTTAAAATGAAGCATGTGTCACGCGGCAGATATGAGTGTGAGTTCATTCCGATCTGCAAGGATGCTTCCCAGCATACTCCGGATGAACTTATACAGAAGTATTATCAGCTTCTTGAAATGGAAATTAACGAGACTCCCCACAACTGGCTTTGGAGTCATAACAGATGGAAAATCTAATAGTCATG
>JAEIGA010017045.1_pt1 | contig 11059 bp, 8 predicted proteins | sample 9270691 | NCBI WGS metagenome assembly JAEIGA01 (sample SAMN17057246, study PRJNA624740) | gut metagenome | biome: biome; isolation source: fecal sample | host: Bos grunniens | place: China: Xizang | collected 2019 | reverse complement strand
CTGAAGTCGTTGAAGTTGGACCAGGAACAGTTTTACAAGGCTTATTCAAGAAAGCAGGCGTTGAATTGAAACTCTCCAGCGCAGAGATATAACAAACAAAAAAAGAGATCGTATTGATCTCTTTTTTTATTCCATTTATTTTCTTCCTTTAAACTCAAAACCTAATTCTTCGACAGTCTTCTTTACTATTTCATCGTTAGGACTTCCTGTCACGACAGCTTCTTTCTTTCCTAAGATAACTTCAACATCTTCTACATTGTCTAAAGCTTTTATTGCTTTTTCTACGGAGTTTTTGCAATGATTGCACGACATTCCGTCGATACGATAAACAACCTGATTCTCGTTGACGGTTTCTTCTTTCTTGAAAAATTTTAACATAAATGCATTTATTAAAAGTAACACTAAAAATATTCCTGATACTATCTCAAACCATGAGGCGCTAACACCTCCATGCGATGCGCAATGTCCTGAAGATTCACATAATGATGTTATTGTAAACCATTCTCGTGGCAAGAAATTATCCACGAACAGACCGCAAATTATTGAACCAAAAATAATGGAACCCAGATAGAAAAGCAGCTGTTTCTTTCCTAATGATTTTCCTACTACCAACAAAGAAGCTACACTGACACCAGGGCCTGCTATCAACAGAACCAAGGCAGCTCCTGGCGACAAACCCTTAAGCATCAAAGCTGCTGCAATAGGAATGCTGCCCGTTGAACAGACATACATTGGAACGGCTATCAATAATACTATCAACATTGTTACGATGGAAGGAAGATTCAAATCGGTGAAGAAAGAATCCGGCACCAATAATGTTATCAATGTTCCTATCATCAATCCTATGACAAGCCATTTGCCTATATTCTGCACCAAATCGATGAAGCTATATTTCAAGAATTTGACGAATCTGTTTCTTGCATTCTCCTTTGTCTCGCATGAACAATTCTGGCGCACTACAATCTCGTCTTTAGAGAACCATGTCGTCACGGCACCGCCTGCTATTGAAGTAAGCAATGCTGCTATTGGACGCACTATAGCGAAAGGAAGGCCCATCATAGAGTAAGTAGCGATGATGGAATCGACGCCTATCTGAGGAGTTGAAATCATGAACGAGACAGTAGCGCCTCGTGAGGCACCATCTTTTCTCAATGAGATGGCTGTAGGTATCACGCCGCATGAACACAAAGGAAGTGGCACTCCTATCAAGGCAGCCAACAATACCGATTTGAAGTTCTCCTTCGCCAGATGTCGCTCAAAGAAATTGGCAGGCACAAAGACATGCAGAACTCCCGCCATCATAAAACCTAACAAAAGGTATGGCGCCATCTGACATAACATATTGATGAAAGTCAACATAATACTCAATTCATTATTATATAAACAAGAGACATATCAACGACAAATTGTTCATATTGATATGTCTCTACAAAGATATTATTTTTTTATTTTACATTGTGAGCTTTTGCTGCAGCAACTGCAATCGCTACACGATTTATTGTCGTTGCCGCTTCTCAATTTCTTAACGACAGAGTAAATCGTATAAGCCACAGCAACACCTACTATTATGTATGCGATTATCGTTTGAGTCATTTTAGTAAGTTTGTGAAATTACAAGTTTCTTAGTTTTTAAAATAGTGAACCAATCTGATATACCAAGAATGATACAATCCAAGCCAGGCCTGTGTTGTAGAACAGGGTAAACAGAACTGCTTTCCATCCGGCTTCGCGTCTCACTGCTGCTATTGTTGCAAAGCATGGTGTTGAGAGTAAAACAAACAACATAAATCCGAATGCTACAAGAGGGGTAAATAACAACTCGCCTTTTCTTGGTCCGTCGGTCCATACCTGAGTTCTGACTTTATTAACGAGTTTTCCTTCTTCCTCTTCAGATGTCTGGAAAAGCACTGCGAGCGTTGACACGACTACTTCTTTAGCTGCTATACCTGTAGTAAGGCTGACGCCCATTCTCCAGTCGAAGCCACAAGGACGAACGAGAGGCTCGATGGCATGACCGAAGCGTCCTATATAAGAGTTCTCGTTCAATACAGCTCCTTGTTCATATTGCAGCTGTTCGATGACAGCAGCTTTTTCTTCTGCATCAATATTGGCGTCTGCCTCAACAAGTTCAATCTCTTGTGCAATCATCTCAGCTTTTTCACATGTCCTTGGGAAATATTCTAAAGCCCAGATGATAATAGATGCGACTAGGATTACAGTAGCCATCTTCTGTAGATACTGAACGCTCTTGTCCCACATGTGAATTAAAGTATTACGTGTAGTAGGAATACGATATGGAGGAAGTTCCATCACAAATTGTTCCGATAATCCTTTGAATGATGTCCTATTCAACAATAAAGCTGTCAATATCGCAAAGAGTATTCCTATTGCATAAACGCTCATCAGAATCAAGCCTTGATGTTTTTCAAAGAATGCCGCTACAAAAAGAAGATAGACAGGAAGGCGAGCAGAACACGACATAAATGGTGTTACTAAAATTGTGAGCATTCTGTCTTTTCTGTTTTCCAAAGTACGTGTCGCCATAATTGCTGGCACAGAACATCCGAATCCAATGATAAAAGGAATGAATGACTTGCCATGAAGTCCTATCTTATGCATCAGTCTGTCAATGATAAAAGCCGCACGAGCCATATATCCCGTATCTTCTAATATAGATATGAAGAAGAACAATATCAAGATGTTTGGCAAGAACACCAAAACGCCACCTACGCCAGCTATAATGCCGTCAACGATAAGGTCTTTTAAGACGCCATCATTCATCATTGAGCCAACCAATTCACCGAACCAAGATACGCCAGACTCAATCCATTCCTGAGGATAGGCGCCAAGTGTGAAAGTAGCTTGGAACATAAGCCATACGAAGAATATCAATATAGGGAAACCTAACCATTTATTAGTCAAGACTTCGTCAGCTTTATAAGCATGATTTTTAATTTTCTTCGAACCTTTTTTATATGTCTCGTTCAATGCTCCTCTGATGAATGCGTAACGAGCGTTAGTAATTAATGTAGAAGCATCTTCATCGTAGGCTTTTTCCAGATTATGCGCTTTTATCTCAGCCTCGGCTATAATATCATTGCCGTTAGGAAGGATTCTAATCTCTTCAATAGTTGACTTCGATTTCTCCAATACATTGATAGCAATATATCGAGCCGGATAAATATTGATGATGTCTTTGTTAAGTTCTATCTTTTTCTTAATCGGGATGATAGCATCTTCAATATCACGGCCATAGTTGATATGTATATGTTTGTTGAGGTTTTTCTTTTCTTCATATACGTCAACTATTGTTTCAAGTACGTCAGTTATACCTACACCTTTCACTGCTGTTGTCGGCACTATAGGGAAGCCCAGCATCTTGCCTAGTGACTTATAATCAAAGACGTCACCTTTAGCTGTCATCTCATCATACATATTAAGAGCCATGACGAGACGCACGTTCATATCAATGAGTTGAGTAGTAAGGAATAGATTGCGTTCCAAGTTAGAAGCATCAACGATATTAAGCACTATGTCGGGATTGTTTTTTGTTAGATACTCTCTAACGTAACGTTCTTCAGGAGAATATTCCGTTATTGAATAAGTGCCCGGCAAATCAACAAGATTGATGGTATAACCTTTATGATAAAACGTTCCAATTTTAAGATCGACAGTTACACCGCCATAGTTACCTACTTTTTCATGCAAGCCTGTAGCATGATTGAAGAATGATGTCTTTCCAGCATTAGGATTACCGACGAGAGCTACAGTGATATTATTGGTCTTTTCTTTAATGACATCGGAGATAACGTCTTCACTTACAGTGCCGTTATAATCGGAGGAATTCTTATCAACATCATCGATAGGTACCACTTCTATCTTATTAGCTTCACTTCTTCTAAGAGATATATGCGCCTGCATCACTTGATATTCAACAGGATCCATAAGAGGTGCGTTCTTGATGACCGTAACAATCTCACCTTTCACGAAGCCTAATTCCATAAGACGATGGCGCAATCCGCCATGACCATTGACTTTAACGATGACACACTTTGTGCCTGTCACCATGTCTGCTAAAGTTGTGTAACTTATATTGTTGTTATTTTCCATAGTGTCTTTTAATAACGATAGCAAAAATATACATTATATATAAAGGATGAGTATTATTTTCAGGAAAACTAAAATTTTTATAATCCTATCGCAAATCTCAACATTCCAACCAAAGCATTATCAATTGGAAAATCCATTCCTGCTGGATTTACTATATATTGAACATCCGGTTTTATCACGAAGTTGTCTGTCACTTGATATTGATAGAAAAGTTCTATGGCAGTCTCCGCTTTCTTATCTGTTAAAAACACTGATGTGAATGCCAATCCCATCATATCATTACATTCCTTTGAGAAGACTCCTTCGAAATTAAGACCTGCAGCAAGATGGAAATAGTTGTCACATTTTATATCTCCATTAGCATAACTGACTTGAGCGAAAGGTTTAAGGCTACGTGTTCCGTTGTTCCACACTTCTTGTTCAGCATTAGCATAAACTCCATATTTTTTCTCTGCTGTATGATAGAAAGCTCCAAATTCGTATGTTCCGTTATCTCTGACATATTGACCTTCACCAATAAATAAGGCACCTTCTTCTTTACTAAGCCCCCAATTCAAATTATAAAGATTGTCATCTTCGAAAGAAGGAATTTCGCCATCATAGACAGCCACTTGAGCATGCCAGTTATCGTTTATATCATAATGAATCTCGGCGCCTAGACCTGTGAGAGGGAAGATAGCGACGCTCATATTTGAAGAAAGAGCAGGATGAATTCCGAAAGAACTGTTGACATATTCACCGGCAGCATCGATAGATGCGAAGTTCTCGTTCATATCCTGAAGACCGATTTTAAAGCTGAATCTGCCTAATGACTGCTGTAACGAAAAATGCTCCATAAAAGCATAGTTGCCTGCTTCTATATTGTTTGCAACTTGATAGTCGCCTATAAACATCTCTGTTGGGACGATGCCGTGGGTTGTTCCGCCACCTATATATAAAGAAGCGCCTTGCCATAAAGTGGCGTCCATTCCTATTTTAGCGTAGCCCAGATAACCACCGCCATTTTTTAAACCACCGATGTTATACAAGAAGTCGCCTGTATATTCAGCATTGAAATTTAATGATTTCTCTTGCGCATTAACATTATTGATTCCTAAAATGATTAAAATAATGAGTGATAGTAATGATGTTTTTTTCATAAATATAATTATTAAAATTTATGATGCAAAAATATCATTTGTTAAAAAGATACTAATTCCCATCATTTAGTGAAAAATGTTAGAATTGATAACTATAAATGACTAAAGGCTAAAGGCTAAAGACTAAAGGCTAAGGAGGGTAAAAGACCGTTAGTCATTCGCCATTTGTCATCAGTCTTTATTTTGCCACAACGATTCCTAACTCCTTATTAATTCTAATTCTAAGGTCGTCTAGTTTCTTTTTCTTATGAAGAAGTATCATCTGATCATCGATGTTTGCTGTCTCCATAAGCTGTTTTGTCACTTCGTTACGTTTTTCGTCAATAACCATATCCTTGAATCTCAACAATGTTGTTGACACCATTTTCGACAACACGTCCTCTTCTGTCTTAACTTTGATATCATGTTTGCCCCAGTTATCTAGTTTGTATGGAGAAGAAAGTAGGCTTGCTGCCATTTCTGCTATCTGCAGATTCTCATTAGATGTAAAATATTGCTCATTAGGCAACTGTCCCTCATCGAGTGCTCTATCGAATATATCAAAAACGAGTCTATGTACTTCATTTTTGAAAAGAAGATCATCATTTTTTAGGTCATCGATAATGAACGAAGCTACGCTGATTTTAAATACCGCAGGATTATTATTCTCATCAAAGCCATCGATATCAATTTCCTTATCACCATACATCAGCAGCAGTTTCACCAATTCCTGTTCCTGATAAAATCCAATAGGCACAACATCAACTGGTGAAGTCTGTTGTTCTATTTTAACATTATCTACTACTATATCCGGAATCTCTTGTGATGGACTATTCTTTTTAATCTTAGAACGAAGTATTTTATTAAGTTCGTTCATCAGCGATTGTTCTGGCATCTCCATCAATCTGCTGCACTCTTTAATATAAGAAGCACGATAGATAGCGTCAGGAATCACAGCAATGGAACCTACTATATCTTTCAGCACTTCTGCTCTTCTTATTGGGTCGTTCTGTGCGTCTTTAAGAAGCAACTGCGTCTTGAAACTTATGAAGTCTTTTGCGTTATTTGCTATATATTCACGAACTACTTCTATAGGATTATGTTGAACGAATGAGTCTGGGTCTTCATCAGGAGGCAGAACGACGATACGAACATTCATTCCTTCCTCGAGAATCATATCAGTTCCGCGTAATGCAGCATGTAGTCCAGCACTATCTCCATCATATAAAACAGTAATATTCTTGGTATAACGGCTGATAAGACGTATCTGTTCTGTGGTCAACGATGTTCCAGAACTTGCCACTGTATTTTCAATACCAGCTTGATGCATACTCAACACATCGGCATAGCCTTCCACGAGGATACAATTATCCAGACGGCTTATCTCGTTTTTGGCAAAATAGATACCATAGAGCGTCTGGCTTTTGTTATATATTTCCGACTCTGGTGAGTTAAGATATTTTGCTTTGGTCTTGTCGCCGCTGAGGATACGAGCGCCGAATCCTATTACTTTACCTGTGAGATTATGTATTGGGAAGATAACACGACCTTGATACTTATCGTAGGTTCTTTCTTCATTACCTGAAGCAAGGCCTATTTTTAGAAGCAGCTCTTTAGAGTAACCATTTTTGAGAGCATATTGAACGAATGCATCTCTTTGGTTAAGACAATAACCTAATTGGAACTTCTCGATAATGGCATCACGGAAACCACGTTCTCTGAAATACGACATACCAACGGCGAGGCCTTCCTCGTCGTTTTTCATCGTTGATGAGAAATACTGCTGTGCAAAACTATTGACGTTAAACATTCTCTCACGTTCGTTCTGCGCCACCATCTCTTCAGGAGTCTGTTCCTTCTCCTCTATTATGATGCCATATTTCTGAGCGAGAAAACGCAGAGCTTCCGGATAAGAATAATGTTCGTGCTCCATAATGAAGCGCACTGAGTCGCCGGCTTTGCCACATCCGAAACACTTGAAGATACCCTTTGCCGGCGACACAATAAACGACGGAGTCTTCTCTTTATGAAATGGACACACTCCAATAAGGTTAGCTCCTCTTCTCTTAAGACTGACAAAGTCGCCGACCACCTCTTCTATACGAACAGTGTCGAGAATACTCATTATGGTATCTTTTGGTATCATCTAAATCTATTATTAAAAACAATAAACTGAACGAATGCTGAATCTAAAATAAATGTTCTGCCTCTTATATTACAGGTTATATCTATAAAATTCTACATTTAAACAAACATTTACAGAAGTTACCTATATCTAATCAAGTTTAATTACTAAGACTAGCAAAAATAATATTTTTTGCTGTTGCTTTTCACGTAGTTTATAAATATAATTACCTTTTTTAGACAAATAAAAAACCCCTTCACTTGAATATAAATCCAAGTGAAAACTTTATATTAAAATCCTTGTTTACTAAAAAAATACCACTTTTCGCTCAAGGACGAGGCACGATACCTCAATACAAAATTATTAGGGGTTTTACCAATGCAAAAATACAATTACTATTTTTATAATCAAATAAAAAAAAATAAAATATTTATAATTATCTTATATTTTTACATAACTATCTGTTTATCACAATATTTTCAACAGGCTTTAATAAATTTTTTGATATTTTCAACAACAATACCGAGTCTTATTTCAAAAGCTTCTTCTGTTGCAAATCCTATATGAGGCATAAGCATTGTGTTAGGCAAGTTCAACAATGGGTTGTTTTTATCGAGAGGTGGTTCAGTATCAAACACATCAAGAGCAGCGCCTGAAATTCTACCGTTTCTCAGCGCCTCCGATATGTCATTAGTATTTATTATAGGGCCTCTCGCCGCATTAATGATAATAGCAGAAGGTTTCATCATATCTATTTCTTTTGCTGTAATGAAATTACGCGTTTCATCATTAAGAGCAATATGCAATGTTATTATATCAGACTCTTTTAACAAAGTCTCCTTATCTACCAAAGTAACACCTTCTACATCTTTAGGCGTTCTGTTCCAAGCTATCACATTACAGCCAAATGCTTGTGCTAATTTAGCAGTTCTTTGACCTATCGCTCCAAGTCCAATAACACCAAGCGTTTTATTTGAAATTTCTCTTCCTGGTGCCAATGACGGGCCTTCACAACTTCTAGTAATCTTATCATTTTCTATCACATGACGATATAGACCTATCATCATACATATTGCCTCTTCCGCAACAGCCTCTGTTGAATAACCTGCCGCATTATTTACAACAATACCTCTTTTCTCACACTCTTTTAAATCTATGTGATCCAGGCCTGTAAACGCAATAGACAGCATTTTCAAATTAGGACAGGCTTCAAAGAAATCTTTTCGCAAAGGCATATTACTTTCAACAACAATATCAGCATCTGCTGCCCTTTCTATATTTCTCTCTGGACATCTATCCGGATAAATAATAATTTCATGTCCTAATGAACGTAAAGTTTTACATTCATTTTCAATTCTTTCAACAGAAAGTCCTAAAGATTCTAAAAATACTATCTTCATCGCATCTTATTTTTTAATGTCAGCACAAATATAAATTAAATAAGTCAAAGAACCATTAATAATTGATTTTATATTTTCAGAGTACGTCATGATTCTGTTTGTTCATCATTGCTTGAGCGGTCAATCATTACAAATTCATTCATTGTTATTTCTGTAAAATAATTTTTCTTTCCATCTTTCTCATAAATTCTCGTTCGCAACCTACCTTCAAGTGCTATGCGTTTCCCCTTTTTTATCAATTTTTCAGCCTGCTCTGCAATTTTACCCCACGCAACTATATTATGCCATGAAGTTGTCGGTTCCAATTCATGATTTTCATTATAAGAATAATCTTTGGTTGCCAAGCTGAATCTAACAATTTTACGATTTCCAAGCATTCTAACCTCCGGATCTGAACCGGGACGTCCAATAAGTTGAACTGAATTTTCTAAAGTTCCCATATCTATTACATTTTGATTTTTAACAATGCAAAAATATGGTCAGCATAAAAAATAGCCGTATGAAAAACGGATAATTTTTTGATAAAAATACAATTGTCTGACAATTAGATAAATATAAATATTCAAATTAACTATATGACAAATTCTAAATCTAATATAAAATTAACAATTAGATTTTTTTGTATGATTTACAATAATTTATGATATAAAAAATCGGATTATTAAAAATTAACATTTTAAAATATGATAATCAACAACATACACTCTACAACTTGTAGTCTTGTAGTCTTGTGGTCTTGTAGTCTTAAAAAAAAGAGACAGAAATAAAATAGTTGCCGATTTTATGTGTATCTATATTAATATTAGGTATGTTCAAGATGTTTTTTATTTCTTTCGTTATTCCTGTTCCGAGCATTTTAAAAACTGCTTCTTTCATTGTCCATAATCTATAGAAATCTTCCGCCTGATTTTCAGAGTTCTGCAATTCGGCATACTCATTTTCATTACATATATAATCAGCGAGACTTTCTTTATAAGACGCTACTTCTTCAATATCAATACCTATTTCTTTTTTTGACAAGACGCAACAAACAGCAGTTTTGCAATGACTTATATTAAAATACCAATCGGGATAATTTTTCAGGAATGGTTTTCCATGTTCATTATATGAAAATTCTGGAAGTTCATTGAATATACCTTCCTCCTGCAATGCCTTAATCAATAAAAGATATGCCAATCCATTTTGTACTCTACCTTTTAAATGCTTATACTGCAACATCTTATCCTTCCTCCATTCTGGGAAAAAGGAGACGCATTTCTCAATGAAATCTTCATTAAAAACATCAATGTCGGTTACATAATAGATTTTCATTTCGCAAAAATAAGTTTTTTTAAAGCATGCTGCAAAATAATCTCGAACAATAGTATTATAATTTTGTTAAATGTAAAAAAAACAACAACTATGATAGAATTACCAAAATTACCCTACAAGAGAGATGCCTTGGAGCCTCATATTTCACAAAAAACAATTGACTTTCACTATGGCCAGCATCATGCTGCTTATGTCAAGAATCTCAACAATTTAATAGAGAATTCAAAATTTGAAAACATGCAGTTAGAAGACATTATTAAAAATAGTGAAGGGTCTATTTTCAATAATGCAGCTCAGGTTTGGAACCATACTTTCTATTGGCATTGCATGACGCCAGAAAAGGGCTGCCAACCCCAAGCGCTACTTCTTAAAACCATAGAACGCGACTTCGGAAGCTTCGACAACTTCAAGCAGATGTTTATCAAACAGGCAGCAACTCTCTTCGGATCCGGCTGGCTTTGGCTGGTCTGCGACAAAGAAGGAAAATTGTCGCTACTGCAAACCAGCAATGCCGAGACACCTATAACCAATAATGAACTGCGACCTTTGTTGGTATGCGACGTATGGGAACATGCTTATTATCTTGACCAACAAAATCTTAGACTTGCCTATCTAAATGAATTCTGGCAAATAATAAACTGGAAATTCGTAGAAAAGAAACTCGCCGAATGCTAAATAAATAAAAGACACTTCACTTCAAAGTGTCTTTTTTAATTATAGCCGTTAAATATTTTTAACATAGAAAAAACAATTTTTCTTTCATTTTTTTCGAAAAATAAACTATATTTGCATAGATTTTTCATAGGACAATTTTGACCAATTGATTTGAAACCTTAAAACTCTATTTTGACTTTTAACAACTATTATTTATAAATATTTAAATTTGAAAAAGATGAAAAAAGCTTTACATTTAATGTTGGCATTGGCTCTTTTTGTATGCGGTTTCAACGTAAACGCTCAAAGAAACGCTAATCACAACGTAATGACATCCGTTG
>JAEIGA010017044.1_pt1 | contig 11059 bp, 16 predicted proteins | sample 9270691 | NCBI WGS metagenome assembly JAEIGA01 (sample SAMN17057246, study PRJNA624740) | gut metagenome | biome: biome; isolation source: fecal sample | host: Bos grunniens | place: China: Xizang | collected 2019 | reverse complement strand
GATACTCCGGAAATTGTTCGTAAAAACAAAAAATATATTTGGATAGCCTATGATTATATGGGTGAACGAAAAGTTAGACATTTTAGAAATGCGTATGATTTAGAATTATAAGGAGGATTATAATATGCAAGCAAATTGTAGTTTTTACATAAAAACAAAAGACCTTCAGAAACTCACTTTTCTGAAAAAACTTTTTGAGCAAATTATCAATGTGACTGACAGGATATATTTCGATGATGTAACTTGTATCGACGAAAATGATGGTTCTTTCACAGTAGATATGGAAAACGGAATGGGAGTCAATGTTCTCGAATATGTTATCGCCGCGGACTACCTTTTAAAGAAAAACAATATATCTGATATTTCTTTTGAAATCAGAGGAGTTGACGACATGGATTTTAATACATATAATGCTTTTATTATGAATTATGATAACGGTATTATAGGGATAAGAGAAACAAGGTTTGGCATTCCAGAAGATAGAATGAAAGATGATGACGAAATCTTCGATAATGATGACGATTTCTTTACCGGTGATGAGTGCGACGATTTGTTAAAAAAAGCAAATGCGTACTGGGATAAAGAAGAACAAGTGTTCGAAGAATTAGAGAAAGAAACACCGGTAAATGATTTAAACAAACATGGGTTGGCGGGAGAAATAGAACCGATTAACGAGAAATTGTTAGATTCAATAACAATTGAATAGAAAAAAGGGGGGTTGCATTGTGCAGAAGGAATGTAGAACATTAGTAAAAACAAACGATATCGAATTATCAGATATGTTGTGGAGTATGTTTCACGAGATTATTGCTGTATGTGAGGCTCAGAATGAAGCGTCTTTGTCAAAGGAAATATTAACCATGGTAGAGGAAAACGAACACCAGTTCGCTGTTAGAATCAAAAATGGCGGTATTTCTGAATTTCTTAAATACATCGCGGTTCTTGAATATATTTTAATTCAAAAAGGAAAAGAAGATATCTGCTTCGAAATTTACGGAGAAGAGGTTTTGAGTTCGGATTCTTATATTGCGTTCATTATTAACTATAATAACGGCGAAATGGGTATCAAGAAAGTGCCTTTTGCCGTAGAAGATGCGAAAACGGAAGATAATGAATCTTCGTGTTCTTCTGTGCTCTCTATGGCTTGTATGCGTCCATACTGGGAAGCGAAAGATAAAGCGGTAGAAGAATTAGAGAAAATGCCTGCTGTAGAAGTAGACTCTCCTCCTGAGTTGCTAGAATTAGTTCATTTGTATGTAGTCAAAAACAATGCGACATACAACGAAAAAGGACAAGTTGTCATCACAAAAGATGATGAGTGGCGTAATGAAAAAGAATGGGACGACTTGTACAAGGAATTGAAAGGAGAATAAGTATGATTGGAGAAAAATTATATGTGCCAGATTATCGTTTTGAAGCCAAACACAGAAAACACGCAGGGGAATACGGAATTGTAGTATTAGAAACGCGCTCTTGGGTTGTTTTAGAGTTCGATAACGGAGACCGGTATATGTATCCGAAAATTCATTAGAAATGTAGAAAGGAGAATTGTATGGGAAAAGATTATCGAATTTTAGTCAAGACTAATGACTTTGCTGATGCACAAAAGTTGTGGGGTATTTTTGATGAGGTGTTTAAAATATGTGAAACGGGAAATAGAGTTTCGCTTTCAGAACAGATAATAACGCTTGAAAGGAAAGACGAACATTTGTTCGCTATCAACATCAAAAATGGGGACATTAACTTTTTTTTGAAACATCTGGCTGTGGTAAAACATGTTCTTGTAAAAAGAGACATGAAAGACATTGCTTTCGAAGTATACGGCGAAGAAATCAGAGAGTTTTGTTCGTGTATGAGATTCTTTATCAAGTATTTCAATGGATATATTTCAATAAGAGAAATGTATATAGATGAAACTTGGATTATAGAAGATTCTGTAGATTACCCGGCAAAAAGCGGAGAGGTAAAAGACTGTATATACGACAATGTAATGGAATCGCCTATTAAAGAACTTGAATTTACTCCAGACCTGTTAGAGTTAGTCAAATGGTATATAGCAAAGAAAAATACATTGTATAACGAAGACGGACAGGCTGTCATTGGAAAAGATGACGAATGGCGTGTAGAAACTGAATGGGAAGATGTGTATCGAGAATTAACTGAGAAATAGAAAAAAAAGAAAAAGCCTACTCTGGTACACAGAGTGGGCTTTTTTATTGTTGTTAATCTAGAATTACTGGTTGTAGTGCTTCTCCATCGATTTCGTCGTAGAAGTCTTCATGAATCATGTACTTGTTTGCACCGTATTTTTCTGCCAGTGCGAAATATTCTTCCGGTTCAAGATTTCGGGCAATCAGACGAAGCATTCTGTCTTTTTCAAGAACATAAACCTCGTCATATGATTCGAACTTCACAGCACCTTTCTCGCCGGTGACATCATCGACAAAATCTGGATGATTTTCAAAATCAAGTTGCTCTTGTGCATACCGAAGAACTAAACAGTTTGGACAAAAGTTGTAAGAGCCCTCTCCGTCCGTAATTTTGGTGATAATACGTTCGTTTTCATAATTACATACATCGCATTTCATAACATTTCCTCCTTGTGTGTTTTTTTTTGATACTTATATTATACCCTAAAAGGGTATGTATGTCAAGAAAATAATTTGAAAAATTTGACAATTAAGGTATTTTTTGATACAATCATTATAGAAACACATATAAAGGGGGAAATGATATGACGCTGGCAATTGCGAAAAAGATTAAAGAGGGCGATAAAGTACAGCATAGGAACGGTTTGATTTTCACGGTCGTGGAAAAAAGAGTGTGCACTTCTTGGACCACCGGAAAGACGACTGTTTTCATGCTGTGCGAAAGCGAAAAGGGTTGGATAAATAAATTCAGTCATAAAGAACTACAACCATATCAAGAAAAATAAGAGAATGCTTCTTTGGGGGTGTTCTTTTTTTTTGTGAAAACAACTCCAAACACTTGTTCGATACTTTCAAATAACTTGTCAAGTTTGACAGATTAAGTATGAAAAACGGGGTTAATTTGTCAAACTTGACAAATTAAAATTTTGACTTTTTGTTTTTTACATACAATTGATTTCATCATAACTCTAAAGAACAAGGAAAAATCTGCCAAAAGTCTTGTTTATACAGGAAAAATGTGTTATAATGATTTTGTCATTTGGAGGTGTAAATATGAGGAATTGTGAAAATTGTATCCATAACGATGGCTGTGCATATTTTGATTTCTTCGATGCTTCAAAAACAGAAGAAGAAAATATGGCAGAACATTGTGAGGGCTGTTGCTGTGGCGACGGCTGGGAGTGTAACAAGGCTAATAATTGTGGTTGTATGAATTGGGAAGACGGTTCGGGACCGATATTAGGATAATCAAAAAGAAGGAGAATGGGATATGAATCAAGTAGAAAACATTCAAAAAGGACAGGTATTATATGTTGTATCGGCAGATGGCGAAACAATCAAACCGACCGAGGTTTTAGAGGTGAAAACCAACTGCGAAAAAGAAAATGACCCGGACAGATACAAAACTTTTGTAACAAGATATGTCGGACATCCAACAGACGGAACGGTTCTTTTCTTCCCGGAAGATTTTGGAAAAATCATTTTTGTCGAGCCATACGATGCTCATCAAAAAAGCAAAGAGAACAAAAACGAACAAATGTTCGAAAAGATTGCTACATTTTTCGAAAAAGAAAGAAACTGGGAGAGAATGAGAAACTGCTGGCGTTCGAACGGATATTCACACGATTTTAGAGAGTTGCTAAAAGAGGCGATGGAATTAAAATGAATTTAAAGGAGGTGCGATATGCAAAAAATCATATTTTTAGATATAGATGGGGTCTTGAATTCGGACCCGTATTTTCAACTGAATAAAGGCAATGGTATGGGACATACCGAAATCAGTGATTTTCATTTGCAGATGCTTGCGAAAATATATCACGCCTGCGATGCAAAAATCGTTTTAACATCTTCCTGGCGCGATGTGGACGACCCAGATGACCCAAATGTATACTGGGTATGGGAATACCTTGTTGGAGAACTAGCAAGATATAATATGGAAATTGTTGATAAAGTTCCGGACTTAGGTGAATCCAATCGGCCATTAGAAATCAAAACTTGGTTGGACAAGCAAGAAAACAAGGATGAAATCCGGTTTGTTAGTTTAGATGATGAATGGCAGAAAGAAGATTACGAAAAATATGGTCTTGGCGACTGTTTAATAAAAACAGAATACTACTGCAGAAGCGTAGACGAGGGCGGATTACAGCAGTGGCATGTAGATGAAGCGATTCGGAAACTAAAAGAATAATATTTAAGAGAAAAAAGAAAGGTTTGTTGTCTAGTAAAAGGAGAAAAATATGAAAGCAAGAATTACGAAACCGCAGGGAATGTATTACGGGGAAGTACTCGGTTGTTTGTTTGGATTGTCAGGGGAACAATGGCATAGAGTTACGCCACCGTGCTTCACAAAAGCAGGGGCTGAAAGAGAACTAAAGAGATGGAAACGGGAACATACAGAAGTTGTTGCTGAGTTTGAAATTTAGAAAAATAAAAAAAGGAGATGTATATATGGGTGCTGATTTATTGTATGTAAAAGGAAGATTAAAAACATCAAAAGAAAATTATGAAAATGTCAAAAATGTGCTGGTAAATGGATTGTCGCAGCATTTATCACCGAATAACGAATCGAATAATTTATTAGATTGTTTTGACGAAAAAGAGAATTTTTTGGAATTGAATATATATGATGCTTTAGGTAACCCGGGAAGAGCATTAAAGTATATGGAAAAGGATTTTGCAGGTATTTGTCCGGATGTGTGTTTTGAAATGCTTTTTGTGGAATATTACAGTGATTGTGTTTCGGGAGACCGTCTCTATTATGATGGAGAAAAAATGACGAAAAAAGATATCTATGTGGATGAACGAGGCATATATCTGAAATGGGTGAAAGATAAATTGCCGGTAGAAAAATTCAGAGAGATGTTTGGTATTCCAGCAGAAGATTGTGAAGACGAAGATTATGAGATGTTCATCGAGGAAGAAATCGGTTATGATGATTTGGAAAATCTCGATTATGAAGAATTCACGGGAATTTATCCGAGTGCCGATATAACTGAAGAACAATTCGAAGAGTCAAAAGAAGAAATGATGAAACTGGGATTCGTTACGGTCTATGAATATCGAGATAAAAACGAAAAAGTTGATGTTGCAGATTTTAGTTATATTTTAGAATAATGATTTTCAATAAGAAAGACGATAAAATAAATACAAATAGAAAATCGAAACTAGCCGTTTTTGTTCTGTTTTTCTTAACACTTTCATTTGTAATTATTGGTTCCTTAATTATCATCGGATTGGATAAAAAACTGCATAAAAACATATTTATATGCTTACCGATTAGCAACAGGGATTTTAATATCCCTGTTTTTTATTTTCGAAAAAATTGGTTTTAAATTTGTTGTTGACATTTATTTCCTCTTGTATTATACTTAGAATGAAGATAATAGAAAAACTATATCTGGTGAAAAGAGGTGTGTTAATTTTATATTTCACGCATTAAGGTATTGGATTTTTTAAATTCAATATTTTTTTAAATTTTTCAAAAAAAATATCATACTACATATGAAGGTGTATAATTTAAGCACATTAGAGAGGAGTTTGCAATGGAAAGTGTATACTTAGACAAGAAAAAAGGTAAAAGTGTACCTGATGAAAAAGAATCTGATGCATATCTAACAGAACAAATTATTACCTATCTTGGAAACAAGCGAGCACTTATAGATTTTATAGGAAACGCTGTGAAAATTGTACAGGAAGAATTGGGAAAAACAGAATTGACAACATTAGATATGTTTTCCGGGTCCGGTATAGTTGCAAGATATTTTAAGACTTTTGCTAAAAAAGTATATGCGAATGATTTAGAAGGCTATTCAAAAAGAATTAACAGTTGTTATCTGATGAATAAAAGTGAATTTGATTGTGATATGCTATACGAGTATTATCATGAAATTATTGACAGAATTGAAACTAGGGGATTGCGTGCTGGTTTTATAACTCAGATGTACAGTCCTAAAAACGACAAAAAAATAAAAGAAGGAGAGCGAGTTTTTTACACATCCAGAAATGCTAGGTACATAGATACTGTTCGTAGAATCCTAAAAGAAATCCCAGAACCCTATAGAACATTACTAATGGGTCCACTTCTTTATGAAGCATCTGTGAAAACAAATACGGCTGGCGTATTTAAAGGTTTTTATAAAAACTCAGAAACAAAAATAGGTCAGTTTGGGGGAAATGGGAAACATGCATTAAATAGAATTTTGTCGGACATAGAAATACAATTACCTGTTTTGTGTGAAAGAGAATGCGAATATGAAGTGTTTCAAGAAGACGCAAATAAATTAGCAACAAAATTACCAGATGTAGATTTGGCTTATTTGGACCCGCCCTATAATCAACATCCATATAGTTCTAATTATTTTATGTTGAATCTTATAAACGATTACAAGAAACCAAAGGAGACAAGTCAGGTTTCGGGGATTCCAACAGATTGGAATAAGTCAGCATATAATAAAAAAATAACGGCTTTAACACAGATGAAAAATTTATGTGAAAATTTAAAAGCAAAATATATATTAATCTCATTTAACTCTGAAGGATTTATTCCTTTTGAAGAAATGTACGCGATGTTATCAGAAATGGGTGAGGTAAGATTCTTTGAAAAAGAATATAACACCTTTAGGGGTTGCCGTAATTTAAATGAAAGAAATATACATGTAAAAGAATATCTTTATTTACTAAGAAAGGAGAAGTAAGATGTGTTTTGGTGATTGTCTAAAACAAAAGTTACAAAGTGGAGATTTTTTAAAATGCGAAAACAAAAAGTTTTCAAAGATGGCGTTTTGGGTTGTATTAAGAGATGTTGCGGTTGAGGACTTGAAGGCGTGTGCACCTCAAAAAATAGATAGTGATAGGGCGGTTTCTATTTACTATGATATTTTAGATGAAAACATGGATTTTCTTCCAGATTTCATATGTGATGTGGTTCCATCGAATGGACAAGCCAAATTTCGTGTGGCTAACAGAAACTTATTTACAAGCAATGCATTTCACCCAGATGGTTTGGGAAATCAAAAAGGTGTTTGTGCAGAGAAGGTTTATAATGAAGGTAGGAAAGGTGAAAAAATTATTTTTCAATATGTGGAGGGTTAACAAATGATTATTAGTAAAAACAGTTTGGCAGTTGTGTACAAAAATCTATACGACGAAGTTGTGAGGAAAATATGTATTCCGCTCTTTCAGAGGCTTTACGCTTGGAAAGGTGAACATGTAGAAAGTTTGATAGAAGATATTCTTGCTCTTGTTTATGAGAGCGAAGAGGCTCGTAAATTAAAAGAATTGCACTTGCTTGATTTTATTTGGTACGATGAAGAGGGCGTTATGTGTATCGCAGATGGACAACAACGACTGATAACAATTAAAATCTTAATTGATTGTATCAACGATTATATAATTGAACATTCACTAAATATTCCTTTATTGAATAATTTTGATATTTATTATGAAGATGATGCAGCACAAGCGAAATACGAAACTTACAATAGTGGTAAACGTGCAACATCTCCTTTTGCGAATGTGTACAAACATTTCTATAAATTTATCGATGATTATCAGGGTTATTTGGGTGAAATCATTGATGTGGTGAAAAATAGTATCCATGTTAATTTTAAACAAGCAAGCGATATTGATTCTGCTTTCGCTATTTTTTCTCAAATTAACTCCGGTGGAAAACCACTCACGAAAGACGAGATTATTAAAACAAGTATTACTCAACATTCAGAAAAATACGGTATTTCTATGGACGATTTTTCTATAAAAGATATTAAAAATCTTATCATTAGTTACCATAAGTCGTTAGAGACAAAAAGTTCTGGAAACTTCAACAATTTGGCTATTATGAGTTTTATGAAAAAATATATAACCAAAGACTCCCAGTCATTTAAAAACTTTTACAACTACATGGTAATGGTAAGAGATGTTAACAAGTATCCTATTTTTAATGTTATAAAGTACTTGAATAAACCACAATTATTATCTGTGTTATACATTATGGGGATGCATGATATAGATGTTTCCTCACAATCTGAATACTTAGAAAAGGTTTTGCTTCCTATGTGTCTTTTAAGTGTTATTTGGAAAATACAGAAAACAAACCCTGGTGGTGTGTCACAAACATTATTCTCTAAAGTAATCAGTGCGGTCAAAGAAGGTAAGAAAGCGAGAGAATTGGAAAGCATTATTATTGAATTTTTTAATGAAAACAAGGAAATTTGTAAAATCAATTTTAATGCTTTCGCCAAGAGTTTGGGAAACAATTTAGACTTTAATACACAAAAAGCCATTCTTATAATGGATATCATTCACAAAAATAAGTCTGGTAATTTAAATGTGGCTTCTATAAATGTAGAACACATTTTCCCTAAGAAACCAGCAAATGAATGGATTGTAAATGGGTGGCCGGGAACATCAGAAGAGCAAGCAGATATTATACATAGCATTGGTAATTATATGCTTCTCTCAGAAGCCGTAAATAAGAAAATTCAAAACAAATACATCGAAAACAAACGAGAAGAATACGACAGAATTATTCCAAAAGATGCTATTTTACAAACACCAATGAATACTATTGATTTTGATGCTTTTGAAAAAGACAAAGAGGAATATGTTTATCGTAGACAAAGAGAAATAGCGATGCATATTTATGAAGAGTTCCCTTGCGGCAAAATGTTTATTGAAAAACCAATAGAAGAACTCATATAAGGAACTCTTCTATTATGCAAACTAACAAAAACAGGGATTTTAATATCCCTGTTTTTTGTTTGTAAAAATCTCGTTATTCTTACTTAATCTGTGAAAAATGAGGGTTTAAGTGAAGGATAAGAAGTTTAGTTGGAAAAGTAAAAAGAAAAAGGACTCCGACTGGGGTCCTTTTATTGACTGTTTTTTGATGTTCTTGCCGTTTATTGATTGTTATGCGGATACCTTGTATCCTTTTGTTTTCATATAGTCTTGCAACTCGTCCTTTGTTTTGAAACGTTTTGTAAACACATGTTTTTTGAATAGTCTATATAGAGTATGACTAATTCCATAATACAAACCATTCATTTCATCGCAATATAAAACATGTTTGCTATATGGAAAATGTCTAATTGCTTCTCCTATACATGCCATAGTGCTGTTCCTCCTTTATTTTTGATACTTGCTAATATTTCTAATATAAGCATATTTATTGTCTCCTGTGTTTTTGTATATGCATATTATACGCTAAAAGTATATAGGTGTCAAGAAAAAAACAAGGGATAAAACCCTTGTTTTTAATTATAATTTGTTTTTCTCATCTGTTCTGTTAAACGATATTCTGGAGCATCTGCTATTTTCGTAAACTCGACTGTTGCGTCAAAATTACTTTGAACATATTCTTCGATTTCTTTCAAACTTACACGGAAAAATTCCTTTCGCATATTTACCAAATTAACTCTTCTATCAGAAAAATGTTTATGTAGTGCCTTTTCTAAAGATGGTGCATCTTCTGTAAATATCATAGCGTGAACATCAAACTTAAACGGTACAGAAGCACCACTTAGTTCATTTACGCGCTCTTGTGGCTCCAACCTTCTAGTCATGCCTATTTTATAAATATTCTCCCCGAAAGAACCAACATTAGATATAATATAAACATAACCCACACGTTGATTTGCTTCCCTTTCATTTAAGTCCTCTATAGATTGGTTTATTTCTAAAATACTATCATATATCTCTTGAAGTTCTTTTTGTAATAATAATAAACCTTCTGCGTTTTTTGTTTTTAATATTTTAGATTCAATATCTGCTTTGCGATTTAAATAATGTACTCTTTCCTTATCTTTTTTAATTCTTTCTCGTTCAATTTCTTTTCTTAATTGTTCTTCTTCTTTCATTCTGCGATGGAGTTCTTGTTGTTCTTCTTTTTCTTCTTGTTTCTTTAGTTGATATTCGTATGCATAATAAAGTTCTTCTATCTTTAAATCTACATATGCTGGGGTTATACGCATATTGAAAACTCTTCCAAGTTTAGAAATAAGTTCTGCAGATTTTCGAATTCTTTTTTCTGATTTTTCAACATTGTTATATTTAACTTTAGATATTGCCTCGTCCGCTTCAGAATTAAAAGCGCGGAGTATCAATTTTTTAATATCGTTAATCATTTTTCTTCCTTCGCTAACACTATTGTTAACGCTCCAGTCTTCTCTGCCAAGAATGGCTGTTCCACTTTTCACAAGTGATTTCTGTCGTTCTCTTACATAGTCAATTTGTTTTTTCATGCTTTCTGAGGACATACAAGGGTAGCGCGGTGTATAAATACCAAACTCTTCCATTACAATTGATTCATTGATATCTGTTAAAAGTTTTTTGCGACTGTTTATTTCTTTTTGAATATTTGTTAATTCACCCAAAAGGTTTTGTTTTGTAACCCGTGTTTGATTAATTTCTTGTAATAACATTTGTTTAACAGAAGCCAATTGGTTTAATTCTGTTCTAATAGATAAAATATCCCTACTTTCGCTAGGCATTGTTTGATACGCTTCGTTTAGTTGATTGGTAAGTCTTTCTACATCCGCTGATAATGCGGTGTTGCTCTCTTTTATTTGTTTGATTCTAAATATATCTAATATCGACATTCTGGTCATCTCCTTTCTAAAATAGTATGATTGAAATGATAAAATAGGAAATTTTCGTTTTTTTATTCTTTTATATCATACTATCTATATAAACTGCCATTTTATGGCAAAAAGGGGGATTTTTGTGGCAAATAGTTCATTGCAGAAGGCGAAAACAGCAAAAAACGATGAGTTTTATACTCAGTTGACAGATATAGAAAAAGAGTTGCATCACTACAAACACCATTTTGAAGGTAAAGTGGTGTTCTGTAATTGCGATGACCCTGAGTGGAGTAATTTTTGGAGATACTTCCAGTTAAACTTTTATCATCT
>JAEIGA010017043.1_pt1 | contig 11059 bp, 12 predicted proteins | sample 9270691 | NCBI WGS metagenome assembly JAEIGA01 (sample SAMN17057246, study PRJNA624740) | gut metagenome | biome: biome; isolation source: fecal sample | host: Bos grunniens | place: China: Xizang | collected 2019 | reverse complement strand
TGGCGAAGACAAACCGGTAATCAAGAAAGCTCTCGTAGAACTTGATGGTGCTCCATTCAAATTCTTCGAAGCACATCGCGCGGAATGGGCAGAAAACACATGCTTCGTATATCCAGGTGCTATCCAGTACTACGGACCAACAGAAGTTTGTGATGCTACAACAATTACACTTGCGCTTGAGCAAGCGAAATAAAGTTTGATTGAAATCAAATAATGTGAAATGAACGAAACGAGAAGACTTTTGTCTTCTCGTTTTTTGTGTGGATGGAAAGTTTTTTGGGGTTTGTAGTGTCCACCAGCTCCTAATGGGTATACAGAAGCGATTTTACTCTCAAATACCCAGAAATCGCTTTTTTCAGCTCCAAATCTTCAAAATTTGATGTCGACTTTCTATAGCAGGGCAGAATTGTTCCAAAATACCCATGATTTTGAAAAAGTATGGGTATAGCATGCTTGTATTTGCATCTGTATAGAAAGTTCCTCGGAAGCCTTGATACACCGTGCACACTCGCAACATTGTTGCTCGTTCGCGGGCTTCGCCCTATAAATAAGCAAAAAAATACAAGGAAGAATGCAAGCACTCTTCCTTGATTTTATTTACTTATTTGCACGGCTTATTGCCATCGCGTAAATTATTCGATGATGTTTTTAACAACACCTGAACCTACTGTACGTCCACCTTCACGAAACCATTTTACGGTTTGGTTTACTATTTTAAGTTTAATTTTCTTGATTTTTCAACGTTTCTGTCTGTTAAAAGCATATGGTATTTTGGTTGTCTCGATTTTTGGAGCCATTTTGGAGCCGCTCGCCAACTTGGTTCAAACACTATGTTTGAACTATCCGATTTTTTCGAATATTTGCCACCAAAACCATCACATACTTGCATACATCTTGCATGTGACTTGCATATCAGCATGCATGTTAACATACAAATTGTTAAAGCTTCATTACTCTTATATATTGGTTGCTTACAATTAGACTTTTAAATATTTTTCATTGTTAGCATAATAATATATTTTCCTTACAATACTCTGCATTATATCTTTTGTAGTCGTTTCCCATATGTTATAATCTTCCTCTGATACACCATTAGTTTGTCTTCCATGAGCAATACTATTTCTTCTATTAACCAACCCATCAATTTCAGTTTTATATTCTTCAAACATATCTGTTGGGAGGCCTAACCTATATAGGTTCTTTTGCAACACTACATACCACAAATTTGATTCCGTATCAATAGCACTATCTTCTATTATAAGTGTTTGGCTCAGTAGATTTGAACTACTCTCCAACAAATTAACTCTTCTGTACAAACCATGTATATCAGAATCTGCCGGTACTTTTTTATTATTAAACAAAGGGCTCTTGCTATTCTTGTTGTCATAAGCTTTAAATTCTGCGTTCATACTTGTTGCAATCAAAGCAAAATCAAACTCCTGACGTTTTTTCCCTAAATGATTTAAATACTGGGCATAATCCAACAAAGCTTGTTTTATAAATCCCTCTAAATGAGAATATAAAATTAAAACCATACTTTTTCGATACTTATTTGCCTCATTTTCTCCGTCTATATTTGTTAACTGCTTTTTAAAAAAGTTAATCTCCTCAAATCTCCATAACAGTTCATTTTCAAGAAGTTCTCTCAACTCATCCTTAGTCAATTACACTTTCAACTCCTTCTGTAAACAACTTAATTCGCTTTTTTAAGCTGCTTTGGGTACCTGTCTTATACCCTTGTAATTCTGTTCCCACCTTGATATCATAAATTTTTTCTTCTATTTTAGGATTTTTGCTATCTAAATTTATTTTATCTATCAATTGTGCAATTGCAATTGAGATCCCATCAAATAAATATGTAACAAAATCATTCTTCACATTACGAGCCTTAGTAATACTCGAAAAAGCAGTGTCACCTAAATTTAGGTTTATGATTCTGAATGTTTTTTCAAAGACCTCTTTCTCTTTGAAATAATCAAATTCTATTTCTCGGATAGTGATCCCCTCCAAAAAGTTTGTCAAATACTCGGCCACTGGAAATTTATAATGTTCAATATCATTTTTTAGTGCAAAAAATCTCAGCACTAATTCTTGATCACCTTTCTTTCTAATGTTTTCTTCACCAAGTTTTTTTATAACCTCTTGATAATCAGCATTCTGACTACAATCTTCTATAAATGTAAGTGCATCTGAATTCAACAGCCTAATTGTACAATTTCGTATTTCTTGATCAGACAGCAGTTCACCACCTGTGTTCAATCGTTTGAACATATGATATTTTAAACTATCTTCGCTTTCTTTCTTAATTACTTCCATGCGTACAAAACTTCTTTTTATTTTTATTTGCAATGACTTCGGAAGATTTTCATAAGATAGTCCATTTAATTCTTCAACAATATCACATCCATCTAAAACCAACGCTTCCCTATTCTCCATACCTAGTTTTTCTCCCCTAAAATGCAAATAACTAGATATCCTTTGCAATCCATCAATTAATTCATATACACCATTTTCAGTCTCAATCACAAAGATTGGAGGAACTGGCATCTCCAAGATCAAAGATTCTATAAATCTTGACTGTTTTTCTTCATCCCAACGAAACAAGCGCTGATAATCTGGGGCAATTGCGAGTTCACCATCCCTATACATATCGTATAATTCATTAAATGAGACATCTAAACTTTTGGTCCTTATTTGAATGATTTGGTTGTCAACATTTTGCACTAAATTTGCTATACTCATATTCTTTCTCCTTTACCAATTATATCCTCTAAGAAAATCCTCTACATATTCTTCAGATTCTATAGTATTCATCACGGCATCGACCGAAACCGGAAACAAGTGATACGTATACCTATTCCCTGCAAAATCTTGTTCAATTGTAAAACCATGTTCTCGTAAATTTTGAACATAATCTGTAATACTTAATCTAGCATCACCCGATTGCTCAAACGCAACCTTTAGTGGTCTCGGCAAATAATTAATACCCACATGTGTTTCAAGTTTCCCTTGACCTCCCCAAGCACCACTTCGTCCATTATCATGAGTATATATATCGATTGGTCTACTTCTCTTTGTCAGAAATCCCAACGTTTCATAATACTCCTCATTATCCAAAAAATGTAATCCTATAGCTCTTTCTCTCCCCCAATGCAACTGTGCCATAAAATCTTTCCTACCTTTCTCATTTTTATATATGTTTTGTGAACTTAGTTTAGTATGTGCTACCCTCTAAGTCCTAACTCCTTTACTACTTTCTTTATTTGTAAAATAAAGCTATCTTCTTTTCTGGTATCTGACATACCACATTTTGGAGTAGTAGACCACCTATATATTTGTTCTATGCTACCATATCCTCTTTTAAACATTCGTGCATACTTGACACAGTTTGCTTTTGTTGGTGCATCCGATAGAATGACTTTCAACTCTTCATCGGTCCATTTCTGCCCTTTATTAGAAACGTCTCTTTTTTCTTCGTTTTCTTTCTCAAAATCTACTATCAAATTACCTACCAAAACCATTTTTTCATCATATGTCATATCATCTATATCATTGCCTAATACAGAAAATAATTTTTCTTTAAACTCTTTTCTTTTCAATTTCATTCCTCCTCAGTATAATGTTTTTCAATTTTATTTAAAAGTCCATCAAAATCCATCTCTTGCACTTCTGAAAATTCTTCTGTCTCCAACCCAGTATTTAGCACTGTTTGATACGAACCAAAATCATAAATAACTGGCTCATCCTTTCTGCCCAAAAGATTATCTCGAATTGTTCCCGTCTTAGCAACTAAACACAAATACTGATACATCCTATCAATATACTGTGTATTATTGTTTGGATGTGCGTATGTATAATGCTGTGTCGGTGTCAATGCAATCAAATTCTCCAAATAATCTGCAATTGTCGGATATTCATTAGATGGAAATATATGATGCATCTGCGTTGCTGGATCTGCAATATGTCTTACATCATAAACTTCTGTTTTTCTGCTACGATACTTATCATTAAATCTTCTGAGATTTCTCTTTGCTCGGTTGATGCGATATGTCGTCATATAATCGTCATCTACTTTTGGAAGCGTTAATGCATAGTCAACTCTTGGCATATCCTTTGGTTTCTCAGAAAGAATATCTCTCCAATTCCTCTGATTGTACAAAAGCATATCCTGAGTAATGACATCTTTTGATAAATGTCCTCGTTCAGTTCCACACTTTTTGTATTTACATGCCAGTGGATTCAGTACTTTAGTAAAAATACGTCCACACTCTGTTGCGCCATTTATCGGCGTATGTTCAATCGTGAAATTGGTGTAAGCATCTTTTAAATCTTTAAAACTATCCTTATCTTGTTCCTCAAAGAAAATATCAAACTTTTTGTAAAGCCCACTATCCTTAAGGACCTTTTCTATATATAGACACAGAAAGTTGTAACTATTTCGCTCTCGGAAACTTATATATTCAAGCAAATCTTGATTTACAATAGAATATGTGTAACCTCTTCCACTTTTTTCACCATGAATTATTCCCGCTGCATCCAATAGTTTTATAGGTTGCCCAAAATACTTATCATATTCGTTTGAAGCTTTTTCTGTTGGGTTTGGCTTGCTGAATATTTGTTGTACATTATCTACTGTATAATCACTGTACCATATGTCGTTTACTGTGAAAGATTTATTCCCTTGATTACTTGTATACTCTACAATACAGTCAGAAACCAGACACACCACATCCATGGTACACTTTTGATCTATCCATCTAGCGTTATGCGTCTTTCTTATATCATAATCATGTTCATCCAAAAATTTTTGAATTGTTGAGTTATCCATTATAACACTCCTTTAGTACCCCATAGAAAAATACACTTGTGGCATCAACGTTAAGAGAACGTGTTTGGTAATTACGCGCAATTTGATAAAACTTTCTATATTCTTTTGTGGAAAAATATTGTATCTGTTTATCTGTTAAATTCAACTTTTCCTTAGGTATCAATACAGCAACTGAACCATTGACTACCACATCTCCCGAATTACGCATAACTCTTGGCTTATATGTCATATTAGGTGTCAAATACACTTCATCATCACCAACATATTTATAAGCACTAAGCACTTCCACCGTGGCTTTATCAATGTAAGAATCATAACCCGGTATATCTATAATTTCTTTTCCATCATCGCTTATGTTTCTCGACTTGATAACACGCAAACAATTCTCGCAGTTTTCTTGAGTAGTATTTGAATTTGTTATTTGTCTGTCTCTAAATACAGTAAATTTGTCAAACTCTAAGCGTTCTGATATACTATCAAAAAACTCATCTCTGTAAATAATCCAATATGGATATGCATTATCTGTTATGTATCTTTGTTTTTGTATAATATTTTTCTTTAGCGATAGAGATTCAACTTTGGTATTCTTGGGTTGCCCTTTAGTATCTATAAACATACAAATTGTTTCTACCAGCACTCCCTTAAATCCATTCTCCCCAAAATCTTGAATGCAATCAATTTTTTTCGTCGAGAGCAATTCTCTAGTTTTTGTAAATTCAGGTGTATTTAATATTGCTTTAGGCATTATCATTACAACATAATCGGCAATTCTCATTGCTTTTTCTAAGAAAAATTCAAATGTATTCGTTGTTTCCTTATTAACATTATTCTCTAAATATTTTTTTGCATCGTTTGTTTTTAATTTTGAAAAAGGTGGATTGCCTATAACCAAATCATATTTTTTATCAAAAACAAATAACAAAGTATCTGCACATATGAAATTCAACTCAATATTTGATGGAATCCTACGTTTTTGTAATAAGAGTTTCAAAATTTCTAAATTTTGTTTATCAATATCAACTACATCAATATTTACTTTCTTAATACCCTCATATTTTTTGAAAATAAATGGCAAGAAATTACCTACACCCACTGATGGTTCAAGAATATTAATCTCTTCTTTCTCAAAATCAGGCAACTGTTTATATATTTCATTAACAATGAATTTGTTTGTATAATATGCTGCATTATTTTCTCTTTTTGAATTCGTTAATTCTGCAATTCTAGCTAATGTAGCACCTCCCAAATTAAGCAAATTTTCTTTAATAAATCGAATTAAATTATCAACTTTTGATAATTTATGTTCCTCTATTGTTTTAGTAATAATCGCATTCGTAAAATGTTCCTGCTTCATAAAATCTTTAATATTACAAGCAATTTGATAAAAGATTTCCGTTGGAACTGCCTCACCAATACTTTGCCTTATTTTGATTTCTTCTTTCTTAAGTAATGATGCTTTATTCTTATCTGATAGAGCATTCAATTCTTCCAATGATTTATCAATCCATCTGAAATCATCTGGAATAGTCATTATCTTCATCAATTCACGTATTGAAAAAACTCTATCTTCTTCCGGATGCACTGTGTTTTGGCTCGCAAGTTGATCGTTTCTTGTATGAATACAAGGTGCAACTTTATTCCAATATTGACGTGTGTATTTATCTCCATTCTTCTGAATATTCGGAACCACTTTGCCGTCTACAATCTTATGAGGACGTTTCAATTCATCTTGGTTGTCAAATGCACTTTGGCCTTCTTTCAAATCGTGAATCCAGCAACGCATTTCCTTCGGATAGGTTCTAAATGCATGATAAAAATCGTCCGAACAAATTTCACCCCATTCAAGTTCTGGCATATCACCAATAACTTGCTTCAATGTCTTCTCTTCCACATATGTAGGATACAATTCAATCGGTGCGACATATTCTGACATCTCTTTACTTACACCAATTACGACTGTACGTGTTCTCGATGAATTAGAGCCATAATTCTTAAAATTAAGAATTCTACTAACAATGATATATTTCCCGCTTAATTCCTCATAAATCACATCACTAATGGTTTTGATTGTACCATCTGGTGCAGTACACCCAGTCTTCATAAAAGCAGCAACGTTTTCAAAAATAAAAAATCTAGGATTTACCTTTTGAATTAAATGTATTGATTCAACCACAAGACTATTTCTTACAATCTCATTCTCAGCCTTTTTATGATTTGCAACAGACATCCCTTGGCATGGTGGTGTTGCGACTAATACATCCACTCTATCATTTCCAAGCTTTTCCCATCTTTTTATTTCAGTGAAAATCTTATCTTTTGTTTCGTCCGTAGTGATATCATCACAAATATATCCCGATTCAAATCTGCACTTATTATTAAATTTTTGAACATTCAATCGTCTTTCAATCAGTTCATTGGTTGCTATACATTCAAAACCAGCTTTTTTAAAACCAAAGCATCCTACGCCGGCGCAACTAAACAAACTAATATATGTCAATGTTTTATCTTTCAGCATTACAATGTACCTCGTTTACTATGATTATTTCTTCTAGCATCCTCTGGTTTTGTTGAGTCACAAGGAATCAACCATGTCTTCCCTTTCTTTATGACACCAGTTATACGATTTTGTTCACAAAGAATCGCCACTCTTCGCGAGGAAATCCCCCACACTCTTGATATCTCTATAGTAGTAAAATAATCCATCATTCTCCTCCTTAATCCCATAGCAATATTATATTCATTTATCTGAACAATTGCAAGAACTTTTTGTCGAACTAACGTTCTTTTTTATCTTCTAGGCGCATCTCTAATCCTATCAACCGTCCTAACAACCGTTTCCCTCAACGATTCTCTAAACCTATCCAACATATTCCTTCCATCTATCACAATCTTTTCCATAAAATCATATGCTTTTCTCAAACTTTCCCTTAGCTTCGCATTCTCTTCTTTCAATTGTTGATTCTCAACCATGGCATCGATACATCGTGCCCTGAGCGAATCTTCACTATCATATTTTATCACTTCATATACTAGTTGTGCCTGTTCTGCTCTATCTTCTGCTTCTCTCGCTTGTTCTTTCAGTATTTCCACTTCTTTTTCGGTATTCAAATATTCCTCTTTTATCTGTTCATACTTCTCAGTCTCTTTTACCACCTTATACTCTGCCACAGTCAAATCGTGATTTCGTCCTTTCGATTTCTCTTTTATTTTGTCCTGAAACCAAATATCAACCATGCGATTTGCATACGCCCGCAATTCACCCTGCAACAGTTCCGACAATGTCTCTGGAGTAAATACCCAGCGTTTAGAAACCTGTTTGGAAAGCCCTCTTGTATAACCGTATGCTACCGGCACTCCTACCACATGCATGTGAGGACTATCTTCATCCAAATGAACAACTGCATTGGCAACGATAAAATTTGGAAACAATCTTTTTAATTCATCCAACAAACATCCGTAAATTCGCTTCATATAGATTTTGTTGAATTCATTCTCTCTCCAATACTCTCTATCTCCAAGCTGAATAATAATTTCCACCGCCATATCCTGCTCTTTATTTGCCACATGCTCAAAATAATCTGCAATCTTTCTGTCAGCTCTTTTCTGACGTTCATTGTAATCTTTCAAAGCAGCATCGAATTCTTGATGGTAGACTGTCTTTACATCACGCACAAGATTCTGCGTACCTTGTATGACCACAATGTTGTCTGCACTATAATCGCTAGACTTATATTTTCTTAAATTATGTTTTGCCACGCTTTCCAACTTTGTCTTGGAAGTAATGCCACTTTTCTTATTACTTATGTGTGCTGAAAATGACATGCCCGCCATCTGAATCCTCCTTTCCCTAATGCTATCATTTTGCTATCATATTTTCATAGCAACGTACTGTTATCATCTTTGCTCCGCCACAGATGATAACCCCCTAGCAGTTTCGGCAAGCCAAATCTGCGGGGGCTCTCCGAGGGCTTATAATATATTTATATATATCAAGACTCGCTTGCGAGTCTTGGTGCGGGATTCGCGTCAGCCTATGCTGACATCTTCCTATGCGAATCCCTGCACATCCTCGCGGAGCGTAAATCAGATATGAGATTCATCTCACATCTGATTTACCTTATTGCTTCTCCACATATCTAACTTCTCCGCCACTTTCTTCTGCTGATTTGGATATAAATGTCCATACGTATTCATAGTTATTTTTATATCCTTATGTCCCAACCGTTCTTTTATAATCAGAGGCTCCACGCCCTGATTGATAAGATAGGACACGTGCGAATGTCGGATATCGTGAACACGAATCTTTGGCACACCTGCTTTTTCTATTATTCGTTTCATCTTGTGTTGTACTGCTTCTGCTCCAATTGGAAACAATCGCTCACTATCTGGAAATGCATACTTTCGATCACAATATTCCTTGATTTCATTTTTTAAAAAATTTGGAATATCAATGGTACGAATTGACTGCTCGGTTTTCGGAGTTGTAATCACATCTTCGCCATTGGCACGATAATAAGTTTTGTTAATTCTGATTTTGTTATTTGCAAAATCGACATCCCCTTTTGTCAGAGCAAGTAGTTCGCCCTCTCTCATTCCGGTCCAAAACAGAATTTCGAACAAAAGATAATACTTGTCATCTTTGTCAAAAGTTTCGATAAACTTTTCATATTCCTCAATGGTCCAAAACGTCATACTTCTACAATCTGACTTGCCCATTCGTTTCACTTTCTTACATGGATTGTTCTGCAAATCATAAATACGCGTTGCATGCGTAAACAAGCAGGTCAATTGATTCTGCAGCATTCTCAGATAACTGTCCGAATATCCTTTTGTACACATTTCATTTTGCCATTTTGTTATCTGTGCCGGAGTAATATCATTTATTTTCAAATCCCCAAAATAAGGAATAATATGCCGATTCATCATATCTCGCTTGTTCTCACACGTTCTTTCTTTCAATTCGTTTTTCTTATCTTCAAAATATACATCCACAAAGTCTTTCAGGAGCATATTCATGCTACCCTCAACCTTAAGGGACTTTTCGTATTCGTATTTCTTCGCCTCGCGCGCAGTCTTAAATCCACGCTTTTTACATCGTTTTTTCTTTCCGTATGCATCAACCTCATACCATTGTGCCATCCACATTCCTGTGGTTTTATCTTTGCTTGCCATTTTGTACTCCTTCCTAGTCCTTGCTCATATCAGCAAAACCGTAATACTTTGTTTCAAAAAATGCCCTTGGTACTTTGCCCGATTCAACCTCATAACCCATACCTTGTAATTCTTCATTTAATCTACGAATTACTTGATAGGCATGATTTGGGGAGCATTCTAAAATCTCCATTACATCATCTCTACCGAGTAAATATTTTGTACGTTTCATGTGCTTCACCTCCTTTATTGTGTACGATATTCGTATATTCTTTATCTGTATTATAATGTACGATTTTCGTACTGTCAATTGTTTTTCGTACCTCCAAAAACTTTTTCTGTACTTTTTTCGTACATTATGTTATACTCCTAATATGAAAGGAGTTGTAACTATGGGTGACGGTAAAAAATTAAAAACAATTCTTGATAAACAAAATAAAAGTGTGCGTTGGTTGGCAAAGCAAACAACCATTAGTCCGACTACTTTGTATTCGATTATTCAAAAAGATACTTCCATCCGTTTTGACTTTGCACTTCGTATTGCAAATGCATTAGATGTAGATGTGGCTGAAATATGCTCCGACTCTACACTTACATCAGAAAAATGGGATAACGATAGCAACATTGTTCTTCCCGAACTTCCATCCGGTATGGATAGCATCCTTGATGGAAACCGCGTAAAACGTTATCTGAAATATACCCTCTATCCGCTTATGGAACTGTTTGGGAAAAATAACATGCCTAAAGTCGATGAACATTTAACAAACTATTATCAGTTAAATGATGAAGGCAGAAAAGAAGTTGACCAATTTATAAAGGCACAACTTATGTTGAAAAAAGATCCGGCTAGAGCCGAAGACATTAAGAAAATCAAAAAATGGTAAGAATGGACGAATGTGTGGAGCCATTTTGGAGCCACTAGCCCCTTGCACATCATATTGGCTCTAGAATAAATGTTGGGGTGGATGATTTTAAATAATTATCTATCCTGACATTTTTTCGTTTATAATAAAAAGAAAAACCTCCCAGTGCCAGTCTTCCCAAACAAACCACTAGGAGGTGCATATCAAATGCATAGTC
>JAEIGA010017042.1_pt1 | contig 11059 bp, 8 predicted proteins | sample 9270691 | NCBI WGS metagenome assembly JAEIGA01 (sample SAMN17057246, study PRJNA624740) | gut metagenome | biome: biome; isolation source: fecal sample | host: Bos grunniens | place: China: Xizang | collected 2019 | reverse complement strand
CTTTCCTCTCTGCAATGCCAAAGATTTAGCAATGCGGAGCAAAGGGAACTACAACGACTGGAGGAACCTAATGCGTTACCAGCTTATGATTGTTGATGACCTGGGAACAGAGCCACGCGAAGTGATAGAGTTCGGTAATATCTATACGCCATTGATAGACCTTATTACCACGCGTTATGAAGAGCAGCTTTACACAATCTTCACTACAAATCTCACCCCAACACAACTCGAAGAGAAATATGGTAAACGCATCGTTGACCGCCTCAATGAAATGGTAGAAAAAGTAGTTTTCGAGAATGAATCCTATAGAAGGTGATGTTTTTCTCTTCCCTTAGTTTATGTTTTGGACTATCAAAAATGTGTTTCAAGACCTATTTTTCCTCCACAATAGATGTAAAACGCAAAGGAGTAGAAAAATATTTCTCATAAAAAGAATATTGTTCAATATAAATGCTTAATTTTGTATGAAACTAACAATAATCAAATGGAACAAGCAAAAGATATCAATCGTCTAAAAGTAGTGCTCGTAGAAAAGAAGCGTACTGGCAAATGGTTGGCAGAACAACTTGGGAAAGACCCTGCTACTGTATCTAAATGGTGTACAAATGTGGCTCAACCAGGGTTAGAAACATTGGTGCAAATCTCAAAAGTATTGGAAGTAGACATCCGTGAACTTTTAGTTGGAACAAAATTAACCATGTAAAAAGAGTAAGATTATTAGGGCCGACACATTTACGATTACATGCTATCGCAAGACCAAGACATATCCCGAGAGTCAGCGCAACAAGATGATTAAGGAATATCAGACAGCCATGGTTTGTTGTGACGGGAGTGAAGCTGATCGCTATAGAAATATATATGGTGATTTGATCGCTGGCGAAAAAGAGTGCATGGACATAGAACGTCCGCTGACTCCTGAACTTGAAGCAATGTTGAAAGAAATGTTTAAGACGGCATAACGAATCACAACCATGAGCGAAAAACTTGAAGACATAGAAATTGTTGATTATAACCGACACCCATTGTTAAAAGTATTGCTTATCGGTCATAAAACGTTTGAAATATGAGAGACAACTGGACAGAAGAACAAATAACAATCGTTCTGTATGAATATTGTCGAAGACCATTCGGCCAATTCAACGGTACGAAGCAGTTTGTCATTGATCTTGGCAAACTAATCAACAGAACTCCAGGTGCTATTGTGCGCAAGATTGGAAATCTTGCCAGTTTTGACCCTCAGATGAAAGCAAGAGGAGTTGGCGGCTTGGCTCATACTGCCAAACTTGATGAGAAAATATGGAACAAATACTATGGTCATTGGGATCAATTAGCATTCGATGCAGAGATGCTAATTGCTAATTGGCAGAATAAAGAGCTTGAAGATTCTCTAACTATTGACCTCACTAATCTCCCCGTAGGAAGAGAACGTATTGTAGAGGTAAAGCATAGAATCAACCAAGATTTCTTCCGTCGGACAGTTCTCTCTTCATACAACCAAAGATGTTGCATTACTGGCATTAATAACCCAGCGCTGTTGCAAGCAAGTCATATTGTTGATTGGAGTACAGATGAGGCAAACAGAACAAACCCAGAAAATGGTTTATGCTTAAACGTCTTGTTCCACAAAGCTTACGATGAACACTTATTAGGCATCACTCCTGATTACGAGATTATAGTTGCAAAGGATTTCTTCCTGAGTAAGCCGCAGAATGTTGAAGAATCAACAGTAAACTTCATTATGGAATTTGATCACAAAAAGATAATAACGCCAAAGAGGTTCTTTCCAGATCGAGAACTTCTTGCAGAACATTACGAACAATTCAAAAGAACGGCAATGTAAATCATGGCATCAACAAGTAAGAAAACAATCGTACGAGTATTTGAAGGTTTCGCTGGTTACGGCGGTGCCTCGTTTGCCATGAAGCGACTCAACAAGAAAAGTAAAAAGTTACGATTTGAAGTAGTTGGCTATTCTGAGATTTGTCAATCAGCTATTGACTTGTACAATGCAAACCACAAATCCTGCAATCACAAAAGTCCACTAAAGAACTGGGGCGATATTACAAAAATAGACGTATCGGAACTTCCTAATTTCGATATGTTCACTGGTGGCTTTCCATGCCAGCCCTTTTCATCAGCAGGAAGCCGATTAGGAGAATTAGACCCAAGAGGCACTTTGTTTGCCGAAATTATTAGGATATGCAAAGTTAAGAAGCCAAAATACATTTTCCTTGAAAATGTTGTGGGACTTTCTAGGGGAAAGTGCAAACCTACATTTGAGAATATCCTTCGAATTTTCAAAGAAATCGGATATGATATTCAAACAACGATTCTTAACTCTAAGGATTACGGAGTGCCACAAACCAGGCAACGCCTTTGGTTCTTTGGGATTCGTCAAGATTTAGGCGGCCTTCCAAATAATTTCTCTATGACCCCAGAAAAAGTAGAAATGACAGAGTTCATAGAGGATTATTTAGATGCAAATCCAGCAGAAGACCTTTATAAATCCCAGCGGCAGGTTGATCATGTAAAAGAGGTTCACAATAAACCAGCAGATTACTTTCATGTACAAGAGCGTTTGTGTTATGATTACTATAACAGAAAAATCAGAACTGACCGTGTGTGCATGACAATAACCCCTCCAAACCACAATGTAGTGCGCATAGTTGAACCTCCAGTAAATGGGCAAGATCGGTTCCGAAAGCTCTCCATTGATGAACATTTTAGATTGATGGGCTTCAAAATCAATGAAAAGGAAAGAGAGATTATTTATCCCGACAACCAGACGTATATTCAACTTGGTGAGCGTGCAGGTAATGGATGGGAAATAAATGTAGTAACAATACTTCTCGATCATATTTTCAAACAATTATAAGCAAATGGAATACGAAGGATTAGAAATACAAGAAGCAATACCAGAAGCAGCCTCAATGATTGAGACGCTACGTGCAATTGGCTATAATCTTGAAGCAGCAGTAGCGGACATTATAGACAACTCCATTACTGCTGGTGCAACTCATATTACCATTCAGCGATATTGGAGAGGTGGTCAATCGGTTATTTCAATAATGGATAACGGTTGTGGCATGAATAATGAAGAATTAATTCATGCCATGCGTCCTGGTGCTCAGAATCCTCTTGAAGAAAGAGATGAAAAGGACTTAGGACGATTTGGCTTGGGATTGAAGACAGCTTCTTTTTCTCAATGTAGAAAACTCAGCGTTCTAAGCAAAAAGGACAGTCAATTATCATATTGGACTTGGGATTTGGACTATGTAGCCCTTTGTAAGAAATGGAATCTTATACGCTGGATTCCCGAAGAATTTGCCAATGCTTTAGATGAAGTTGCTTCGGGAACAATTGTTATCTGGACAGATATTGATAGGTTACTACCTCTCAACACTCTTAAAAGTAACGATGTCATGAAAGAAAGATTCTCTCGTGCGCTGGAAAGAGTAAGAAGTCACATTTCAATGACATTCCATCGTTTCATTGAGAGTAAAGAAATTACCCTAATATGGGGCAGTCAAGAAATTAAAGGCTGGAATCCTTTTTATGCAGAAGAGCCCAAAACACAACCTTTCCCAGAAGATCATCTGCCAGGTGGTGTGACAATGAAGGGCTTCGTTCTTCCGCATAAAGCAAATTTCTCTTCCGAAACTTCATATTCAAGTGCAGAAGGCCCAAAGGGATGGAGCGGCCAACAAGGTTTTTATGTGTATCGTGGAAAGCGCTTGCTTCTTGCAGGTGATTGGCTCGGTTTATTCCGGAAGGAAGAGCATAATAAATTAGCTCGCATAATGATAGACCTGCCTAACAGTCAGGATGCAGAATGGCAGATTGATATAAAGAAATCCAAAGCTTATCCTCCAGCAAACTGCCGTGAGCAAATAGAACAATATGCCAAACAAGTACGCAATACAGCAGAGCAGGTGTTTAGGCATAGAGGTAAAATTCTAAAACAACGTGCGGGTTCTGAGTTTCATCCATTATGGTTAGAGAAGAAAAAAGACAATAATTGGACGTATGTAATCAACAGACAGAATCCGATTATCGAACACATAAAGGAACTTGCTTCTGTTAATCCTCCAGAGGCAATAGAAGGTTTGTTGAAACTAGTTGAAGCGACCGTGCCAACTAAAACAATATTTATCAACGAATCGAAGGACGAGGATAAGCATGAGCCGACAACCTCTATTGATACGGAACTTATAGAAAAAACCATAAAGACTTTATATGAGAATTATTTGGCAAATGGTAAAACACCGAAACAAGCCAAAGCTATTCTCAAACTGATCGAACCATTTAATTTTTACGAAGATATTATTGAGTTATTATAATGGATAAAGCAACAGAAAAATACATAAATTATTGTCGTCTATATTTAGGCGATGATATTGCGACAACAGACGAAAAGATTGATGAAGCAATTAATCAATTCGCATGGATGTTCGAAAATCAAAATGTCAACAAGGAAGAAGTAAAAAAGCATCTGCTCACTTTGTACACTCTTCCTGTTGCCCCATATAAAACGCTCGTAGACACAAATAATCCGGGATCAGGTTGGCTTAGTGCAAATTCTTACTCTCGACAAGACAAAATTGCATGGAAGTTCTGGAACAGATACATAACATACCTTCGTGAGAAAGAGAAGTATCAGCCAGGTGTTATACACCAGCTGGACAGATTAACGAATGAAATACTTGACAATTTATACGATCCTACGCTTGAAGGTTATGAGATTAGTAAAAAGGGCTTGGTCGTAGGACAGGTACAATCTGGCAAAACCTCAAACTTTACAGGTTTAGTATGTAAGGCAGTTGACTCGGGTTTCAATGTTATCATTGTCTTTGCTGGCATTTTGGATGATCTTCGTACCCAGACACAATCGCGCCTTGAGAAATGCTTCTTAGGATTCACGACTAAGGATATTGAGAAAATTAATGAATCAAAGATAGGAGTTGGCTTGATTGATCCATCCCCAATAGCTCATGCTTTCACTACTATTGTTTCTGATTTCAAAGAAGCAACAGTTAACGCGCTGGGAACAAACTTTCAAACAAACGAACCTATACTTTTCGTTGTGAAAAAGAATGGCCGCATTTTGGAGAATATGCGGAAGTGGCTATCTAAGCGTGATTGTAATGGAAAATCAGTACTGTTCATAGATGATGAGGCTGATAATGCATCTGTGAACACCTCGAAAGACAAGACAAAGGCTTCTACAATCAATAAGAAAATAAGATCTATCCTAAATCTTTTCAAACGTAATGCTTATGTAGGATATACGGCTACTCCTTACGCCAATATTTTCATAGATCGTGAGAATCAAGAAGATTTATTTCCTCGTCATTTTATTGTTAATCTACCTACTCCAGCTGCCTATCTGAGCCCTGAAAAGGTCTTTGGGCTTGACTCTGAGGATGAACAGCCATTGCCTATTGTCAATATCATTAAGGATTATAAGGAATTTGTCCCTGATAAACACAAGAAGGACGAGACAGGCACGTTGGAGTATGCAAATATTCCAGAGAGTTTGAAGTATGCAATACGTTGCTTCATTATTGCATGCGCAATTAGAAATGCTCGTGGACAAGGGAAGAAACATAACTCGATGCTGATTCATCTATCAAGGTTTCAGATATGGCAAAACATTATCAAAGACCTTATAGAGAGATGCTTCAAATTTTACAAGAACGAAATACTATCTGACGATGCCGACATGTTCGCCCAGTTAAAACTTGATTTTGAAAAAGGCTTTATATGTAAAGAAGACAACCAAACTTTAGAATATAAGTCGTTTGTGCAGACAACAGAAGATGTTATTAATTCTGATTATAAAGTATTAAAGAATGGCGTTACTCCTGTAAGTTGGGGAGAAGTAAAGAAATATCTTTATCGTGTAGTAGAAAAAATTGAAATCAAAGCCCTAAATGGTGCTTCTACTGACGTACTTGCTTACGAAGACAACCAAGAAGATGGTTACTATGTTATTGCTGTTGGTGGTGATAAGTTGTCACGAGGTCTTACTCTTGATGGACTTACTATCAGTTATTTCCTTCGAGCTTCAAAAATGTATGATACATTAATGCAGATGGGCCGTTGGTTTGGTTATCGCCCTGGCTATGTAGACGTATGCCGACTCTTTGTAAGTGAAGAAATCAACAATTGGTTCAAAGCAATTACTATCGCCAATAATGAATTAAGAGAAGAATTTGATTATCTTTGGGAAAGCAAGGGAAGCCCCCAACAATACGCTTTGAAAGTTCGTACAAGCCCAGGACTCCTCATTACTTCGCCATTGAAGATGTTTTCTACTAAAGATGTTCAAATATCATGGGCATCAACTTTGGTGGAAACTTATTCACTCGTAAGAAGCAAGGAAGCTATACGTCACAACTATGACCTCACGTCAAAATTTATTAAGAATTTAGGTCAGCGTCATCTTAATGATGGTGCTGATGACCCTCGTGGTTTCCTCTGGACAGATGTTCCAGTCAATGCTATTTGTGACTATATTGGTAGTTTCAATATTGCCGATACGTCACGAATAAAACTTGATCTTGAAAAGATGGTTGATTACATTAAGACCTGTAACTCAGAATATGGGGAGCTGAATAGCTGGCGTGTGCTCGTGAGAAATAACAAAGAGAAGATGTTTGGTGCTCATACTGCCGATTCTGGACAATCTGAATATTATTTCAATGCGCCCAATATTCCAAGGGGTATTTGCACCAATCGTACTCGCGTGAATATTCCAGATCAGGACGATAATGTATACAACCTCCGTAATTACCACTTAATCTCTGGTCCTAATGACGAATTTATTGACTTTTACATCCTTGGTGAAGAAAACCTTTATCTTAAGGGTGCTATAACTGAAACAAGGGATATTAAGAAACGGCAACATGAGGAGAATCCGAATGTAAAGGAATGGGATAAAGATTACCCGTCACCTGTACTTGTTCGACAGCAATACCGTCCTGCAGATAAACCTTTCCTTATCATTTATCCGTTAAATCCTGAAAAAGCAAACATATATCGGGATGGAATACTCAAGGAAGGTGTAGAGCAGTACAAAGCAAATGAACTCCCGTTCATTGCTTTTGCTATAGTATTCCCGAATAGTCAAAACTCAAGGGGGTTCAAATACAAAGTGAATGAAGTTAAAGAACTTATAGAAAGTGAGCTTAATTTCGAAAATGAAAACGATAACGAATATGCCGATGAATAACAAGGTACTTGATATCTGGAAACAATTCGAACAGAATAGACATAAAGGCATGGTGAAACGCTTGTATTCAAGTGATTCTACCATAAACGTATATTGTATCTATCAATATCCTGAGGAATGTTACGGCATAGCTTTGTCTTTTCCAAAAACTATTTGCTTCAACATCAAACCATATTCAAACCTGTCAGAGTTAAAAGTTGAACTTTACGAAGATAGTAGTTTTGAAAACTCCTGGCTATTATGCGTCACAATTACTGACAAAGACAAAAAAAGTATATTTTCTTATCTTTGTGAAAATATAATTCAGACAATACTAAAGGAATCTTCAATCAAGTCGGCTGTAACCTCTTTTGCCAACACTCTGATTAAATGGAAAAACCTTTTTGAGAAAACACATAGTACTGGCTTATCAAAAGAAGAACAGCAGGGATTATATGGTGAGTTATGCTTGCTTCAGAAATTCCTATCAGATTCTAAAAATAGCCTTTATACCATTGTGAATTATTATGTTGGAACTGATAAGTCTTTGCGTGATTTCCAAGGAAAGAATTGGGCAGTTGAGGTCAAAACAACTTCAACAAATAATCCGCAGCTTTTGCTAATCAATGGCGAAAGACAGTTGGACGATAGTATGATTGATAATCTATTCCTGTTCCATTGTTCCGTTGAAGTTTCAAAATCCTCAGGAGAGACATTGCCTGAAAGGGTAAAGGAAATCAAAGACATATTAAGTTCTGACCTTGCAGCTCTATCATTGTTCAATGCCAAATTGTTTGAAGGTGGTTATCTTGATACCCAAGAAGGACAGTACTCTGAGCATCATTACAAACTGAGGAAGGAAACTTTCTACCATGTAACGAATGATTTTCCTCGAATACGTGAAAACGAATTACGATCTGGTGTCGGAAATGTACATTATGGAATCACTATTTCTGATTGCGAACCTTATGTGGTTTCAGAGGCATCAGTAACAAATACAACTATTAATCATGACTGAAAAAGAGAAATTCTATATTTCTTTCAATAAAGAAGTTGCTACTGTACAAAGTTCTGAGGTAAATGGAGAGTCACAGGAGCAAGCATTCACTCGTGTTTGTTTAGATATGCTTACACAGGTGGGTGAAACATACAATGCTGTTGTAGCATACGATGAGAAAGGTCTTGGCACGAAAGGACAGCATAAAATTAATGGATATGCTATCTCTGAAAACTGCGATACAATAGACCTTTTTATATCTGTATATAATCCTTCTGGAAGCATAGAATCTATTGAAAAATCGCAGATAGATAGAGCTTGTACACGTATATCCAATTTCTTCTCAAAGGCATTTTTTAATAAGTATGATAACGAAATAGCGGAAACGTCATCCATTTTTGAATTTGCCCATCAACTGGCATCTTCAAAAGAAATTAGAGAAAAACTAATAAGGGTTAATGCTTTTATTCTGACCAATAGGCACTATAAGGGCGAGATTCCATTACCAAAAGACATTAGTGGCTTTAAAGTGTTCTTCAATATTATTGATGTGGAAAAACTTTACAGCATATCTTCTCAGTCTCGTCTGCCTATACAATTGGATTTGCAGGAACATAATTTAGAGCCAGCTTGCTTGCCTATTCCTACAGGCACAGAAGAATATGATGGATATTTAACTTTCCTTCCTGGTAGTTTTCTCGCTTTCTTGTATGAGCAGTATGGATTCAAATTGCTGGAACAAAACGTTCGTTCATTTCTACAGTTCAGAGCTGGTATTAATCGCGGTATAAAGGAAACCATACTGAAGCGTCCTCAAATGTTCTTTGCTTTCAACAATGGTATTTCTGCTACTGCTGATAGTATTGAACTTGATGATTCGAATTGCATTATACGTAAGATAAGCAACCTTCAAATTGTAAATGGCGGTCAAACAACGGCGACTCTTTTTCATACTTCCAAAGAGGCAAAGGAAAATATTGTGGACGTACTTGTCCCTGTAAAAATATCAGTTATAAACAACGCCGATAATTCTTACGAAATAATAAAATCCATTTCGAAGTTTGCCAACACTCAGAATAAGATTAATGATGCAGACCTGTCTGCTAATGATCCTGTATTAGTTGAGATTGAAAAGATGTCTCGTTACATGTTAACTCCTATAGCAGGATCAACTCAGCATTATTGGTTCTTTGACAGAATTAGTAGGCAATACGATAACTTACTTGCACAGAATTCTAAATCAAAATCACGCAAGAAGGCATTTGAATTAAAATACCCAAAGGCTTGCAAGTACACAAAATACGAATTAGCCAAGTTCTATAACTGTTATTATGAATTGATCGACAATGGGAAGATTGTTATTGGTCCTCATTGTGTAGTTGACGGTAACGAAGTTAACTTCAGGGCTTTCCGTGATTATGTTATGCCGAATTTGGAGGTCAATCAGGTATTCTATGAGGATTTAATTGCTAAGGCAATTCTTTTCAAAGACGTAGATAAACGACATGGAACCAAACGAAGCAAGACTCCTCCTATTGGCGATATGAAGCAGGTTATGGTACCGTATAGTATTGCTCTTCTTAAAATCGCAACCAATGGATGCCTAGATCTTGAAAAGATTTGGAAGAAACAACAGGTTTCAGAAGAATTGTCCGATTATATGTATAATCTGATGGTAAAGCTAAACCAGTATCTAATAGATAATACACCTCGATCGAATATTATAGAATGGGCAACCAAAGAAGATTGCTGGCAAAAAGTTAAAACAGAGTTCCAGATACCAGACACCACGTCAATAAAGGATGATATTGCATCAAAAGAAGCTATAGAGCAAAGATATGCAGATTATACTGAATTTGATACGGAATATTACGATTTATGCAAGCGGTTGATTCTTGCAATTGAAGCCTCCACATGGGATAAGATAGCAGAATGGGGCAAAGACACTGGTTGCCTAACTCTTTCCGACCAAAATTCGGCAAAGAATATTGCTCATAAAATTAAGTTCGATTATGAGTTGAACAAACGAGAATTAGAAAAGGCCATTGCCATCTATGAAATAACGAGTCGAAACAATTATGAAATCTTCGAAAGTGAGTTAAAGAAGGAAAATGACAATTGCAAGTTATCAACCAATACCGTAATGCAAATGATTGCATGGGAAAAGACCTTGCTTGTGCTTGACGGTTGGCAATACAAGATTTTACAACAATCAATTTTATCAGAACAATATAGCGAACTTCGCGAATCTGAATTGCTGCTAATAATAAAACAGATGCGCGATAAAGGTTTTGTTCTAAATTGATTGTCTTACTTATAAAAGGTGTACAGGAACAGGCAAATATATATATTAATAATACGAACTCTATAAACGAATAAGTCCTAATCGCACGATAAAGACTGACAATAGCTTGCTCCTGATCAGGATTGGACACTCCCTGGCAACGAAACGTTGACTGGGGTATTAGGCTCCCCCACTTGCAAAAGATTGGACAATGGGCAAGCCCAAAAGAGAGAGAAAAAATAAACAGCGAGGAGCCGTAATGTACAATGTAGATAATGATTAACTTTGAATAAAGGAAATTCTATATGAGCGAATTTGATAAACACATCGTTCAAGGAGAAGCCGATTAAAGACATCATGGAAGTTGTAAATCTACTACACTTAGGAAATCGTTCTGAGCTTCGTCATTGGCTCAAAGAGAACCACAACAAAGAGAAATGTTGTTGGGTGGTGACTTATCGCAGTAAGTGTCCACCCGAGTGGCCAGCTATTCCGTACATCGAAGTAGTGGAAGAGGCTCTTTGCTTCGGGTGGATAGATAGCACACTTAAACGGCTTCCCGATG
>JAEIGA010017041.1_pt1 | contig 11060 bp, 7 predicted proteins | sample 9270691 | NCBI WGS metagenome assembly JAEIGA01 (sample SAMN17057246, study PRJNA624740) | gut metagenome | biome: biome; isolation source: fecal sample | host: Bos grunniens | place: China: Xizang | collected 2019 | reverse complement strand
TTACTATTTTATTGATAGAGCCGGTGGTGAGAATTGAACTCACGACCTCTTCCTTACCAAGGAAGCGCTCTACCCCTGAGCTACACTGGCATTGATTTGGAGCGGGAGACGAGGTTCGAACCCGCGACCCTTAGCTTGGAAGGCTAATGCTCTACCAACTGAGCTACTCCCGCGAATACCGCAAAAATAGTGGGAGAGGATGGATTCGAACCACCGAAGGCATCGCCAGCAGATTTACAGTCTGCCCCATTTGGCCACTCTGGTACTCTCCCAATATGTAAATGAACTTTGTCTTTTTGTGAGCCGATGGAGGGAGTCGAACCCACGACCCCGAGATTACAAATCACGTGCTCTGGCCAACTGAGCTACATCGGCAGCTTTCCATTGCTAACGGAAAAGCCGTTAAATGGACTGCAAAGGTAGGAATATTTTTTTATTCTACAAATAATTCTTCAAAATATTTTTTTTCTCTCTCCCTTTTTATACCTTTGTAACCGGTTAACCAAATTAATATTATGAAATCAAGATTATTAATTCTATTGTCAGCCTTTGCTTTGTTTTCGGTTTCATGTGTTCAGAAGGAGCAAAGCGGCATTCAAGATCCTATTTTGGACGGAGCTAAATCCAGAATTCAGTTGTCGGTTGAAAATAACACCCGAACGATTCTTGCTCCCGGTAATGGTGATGGCGTCCGTAAAGTTCTTTGGACGGCCGGTGATAAAGTGAATATCAATGGCTGCGATTCTCGTCCCTTGACTCTGTCTTCGGATAGCGAGACGGCGACCTTCTTGTTTGATGAATTGCTCGACTTACCTTATAATATAATATATCCCGCTTCCATTTATAGTGGCGATTACGAAGTTAACCTTCCTGCAACCCAGGGATATCAGGAGGGTAGTTTCGGTGTAGGTGCCGCTCCTGCCGTGGGGCATGTCTATTCTACCGATGGTGCAAGTTTGAAAAATCTTTGCGCCGTGCTTCAGATTCGTGTCAAGGCAGGTGCGCAGCCTGTAGCTTTGAATCGATTGACATTTACAGGTGCCAACGATGAGCAGGTCTGTGGAAAATTCAGTCTGGATTATATCAATGCCCGTATCAGCGGAACATCAACGGCCGATTCTACTCGTTCGGTAGCACTTAATTTGAACGGAGTATCCTTGTCGCAAGAAGGTACAGCTTTTTATATCGTAGTCCCCGAGGGAACTTATGAGAAAGGTTTCTCTGTAAAACTCGAGGATACCAATGGAAAATCTATGACTATCGCCAAGACTTCTTCCATTGAAATGCTCAAGTCAAAAATCGTGGTAATGCCTGCCTTTACCTACGATGCCTCATCTGATAAAGTGGCTAATTTTGATGACTATACCCAGGTAGAAATGATGTTCAGTGGCGGTAAAGGTACCAAGGAAGAACCTTATTTGATTTCTTCAGCCTATGACTTGAATGAGATGTCCAAACTCATCAATGTCGATTCAGCTGCCGTTTTGAGATTGGCTTATTATAAACAAACAGCGGATATCAATATGGTCCAATATGAGAAATTTGCTCCTATTGGAAATTCAACGGCTGTAAATTTCAGAGGATCGTATGATGGTGGAAACTACACGATTTCTTTTCTTGCTATCAATAACGAGGCGCAAAGAAATACTGCCTTGTTTGGAAATGTCGGTACCAATGCCAGTTTGTCCAACATCAATATGACTTCGACCAATATCACAACAAGTCACGCTTATGCGGCTTCGTTGGTGGCCTATGCTTATAAATGTAGCGTTACCAATTGTTCTGCCAATGGCTCTGTGACATCAACGGGTGAGGTGGATGGAAAATCTTATACCGCTGGTCTTATCGGTCGTGCGACGGGTTGTACGATTGATGGCTGCTCTTTCAAAGGTACCGTATCAGCCAAGTCTAATCATGCCGGTGGTGTTATCGGTACGGCTGATTCAGGATGTAAAATCAGCAATTGTATATTCAAGAAGGGTTCAACCGTTTCTTGTAATTATTATGCTGGTGGCGTCACGGCTTCTCTCGGAGGTGCTGACGCTTATATCAAGTCCAGTGTTTGTGAAGGTAAGGTAACTGGTACCAATTGGAATGTGGGTGGTATCACGGCTATTCTCTATCAGGGAAGTGTGATTTCCTGCGTTCAAAGTAATACCTCTGTAGTAGAGAGCTCTAATTATAATGTCGGTGGTATTGTGGGCTCAATCAATACCAATAGTACCAATAAGGATCAGGTAGCCGTAATTGATAATTGTGTGGCTTATGGCCAGGTGAAAGGTCTCTATCAGGTTGGAGGTATCTGCGGACTTAACTATGTAGTCAATGTGGGTGAGGAAGGTATTATTTCCAACTGTGCTGTGATAGGTGCTGAAATTACAGCAACCGGTGTGAATAGTTCTAATTATTCTTTGGTGGCCGGTATCTGTGGATGGTTGCAGGGAAATGGTGCAGCATCTTTGGTAAACTGTTTCGCTCGCCCCGCCTTTGTAAATTCAACCAACGCCAGTGCTATTTTGGGAACGGCCGCTATTGTAGGTTATACCAATGTCAGCACCCATTTGATTGACAACTGTTATTCTCCTGTGTCGCCGGCTGAAATTCAGTTCCGCGGCGCTCCTGTAACCTCTTCTTCTTTGACTTATTATGGTTCTATTCTCGGAAGAGCCAGTGCTGCTGTCCCTGTAAATCGTTGCTACTACAACATTGCTTTCCGTTTGGCTCCTACGTCTAACAGTAATCACGTGGCAAGCGGTTGTGCGGGTTATACCGTTTCACAAATGACTTCCGGTACCTTGCTTACCAAATTGAATCAAGGAACCAGCAGTATTTCAGTAGCCACGGCTTCTGAGTGGGTTGCAGGTAGCGATTCTTATCCTACTTTGAAGAATCTTCCTGCCGACACCCAGCCTACCGTAGCGAAGAAGAGAGTCAGCATCATCGGTGACTCTATCTCAACCTTCTCCGGTTGGATTGCTTCTTCTAAAGTAGGTAGTAAAGCTTGTACGACTCACTATCCGAATACAAGCAATACCGCTTGTGACGTTTTGACTGTGGATAAGACCTGGTGGTATCGTTTGATTTACAATAAGATGAAGAATGCCCAGTTTGAGATGAATATCTCTTCAGGTAATACAACTGTGGTGAAAAATACGACCGCCACTTCGTATTCCAGCCAGTATTGGTATAATTGGGACTTCTGTACTCGTTTTATCGGATATGCCGGTGTGGGTAATCCTGACGTGATTCTTATTCATGGTGGTACCAATGACTTCGGTCACATGGCTTCTTACGGCGCGACCGAGAAATTGATTGGATCCGTTGCGATGGATAGCGGTTCTGCTGTTTCTGCGACCCAGTTGCAGCCTTTGTTTAACGCTGCTGATGCTTGTACGACTTTGGCACAGGCTGAAGCCTTGGATTTCACGACCTTCTGCTCTTCATACATTAAATTGATGCAGATGATCAAGGTGCGTTATCCGAAAGCGAAAGTGGTTTGTATCATCGGTGATGCGTTGAAGCCGGGTATGCAGTCTGCCATTCGTGCGATTGCTACGCACTACAATGCCAAGTATGTGGATTTCTTGGAACTTTGTGGCTTTAAGCAGGCGGCGCCGCTCAGCAAGTATGACAAAGCTGTTCACCCTGATGCAGCCGGTATGGAATACATGGCCAAGACGATTTACTCTCAGGTAGGTGCTTGGATGGAGGAATAGAATCCACCTCACTATACAAAAATCCCCAAGGTTCAAACGAACTTTGGGGATTTTTATGTCTTTACCTTGTCGTGCGTCGTTGATAGACTTGGTTGGGCGCGTTATAATAATTCTTTGAGTTTTGCGAGTATGCCGTCGCAATCAATGCCACAGCCCCGACGAAGTTCTTTTTGGGTGCCCTGCTCGACAAATCGGTCAGGCAAACCCAAGGACTCGATTTGAATATGATTCTTCTCGTTCATAGCCCATTCGCACAAAGCGCCATATAAACCACCTTTCAGACAGCCGTCTTCAATGCTGAGGAAGAGTTTACAGTCCTCTGCGGCTTTTTTCAAACAGTCGGTATCCATGGGTTTGATGAACCTTATATCTATTACGCGCGCGCGTAAGCCTCGGCTCTTTTCCAATTCTTGTGCCGCTTGGAGGGCTGCTTTGACACAGGGGCCTTCTGCCACGAGGTTGATGGCCGGTGCTTCATTTTGAAGAACTAAGCGGGCTTTCCCTACAGGAAGCGATTCAAATTCTGATTCTCTCCATGCAATTCCCTCTCCGAATCCTCTCGGATAGCGAATGATAAAGGGACCCTCTTTGTGAAGAGTGGCTGTATATAGCAAGTTCTTCAGCTCTTTTTCGTCAGCCGGAGCAGCTATGCAGATGTTGGGAATGCTGCGGAATGCCGCAATATCAAAGGCACCATGGTGGGTTGCTCCGTCCTCGCCAACCAATCCGGCGCGGTCAAAGCATAAGATGACAGGCAACTTTTGCAGGGCACAGTCGTGGATGATCTGGTCGTAAGCCCTTTGTGCAAAAGAGGAATAGATATTACAAAAAGGAATCATACCTCCTGCCGCCAGGGCTGCACTGAATGTAACGGCATGTTCTTCTGCAATTCCCACATCGTAAAAACGCTCCGGCATTTCTTCAGCCAGAATGTTCATTCCGCAGCCGGAAGCCATGGCGGGAGTTACGCCGACAACTCTTGCGTCCTTCCGGGCAAGTTCCAATAAAACTTCTCCAAATACGTCCTGGTAGCGGTCTCCCTTGTTTTTGCTTGAGGTCCTTTTTCCACTGGCTGCATCAAACAGTCCGGGTGCGTGCCAGGTTGTCTGGTCTTCTTCGGCAGGGCTATATCCTTTCCCTTTGGTGGTGATGGCGTGAAGGATTTTCGGACCTTTGATATCCTTTAACTTTTTCAAAGCATCAACCACTTCATCGATATTGTTTCCGTCAATAGGACCGAAATATCGGAATCCCATGGCCTCAAAGAAGCCGCCCTTGGGGTATTTAACGAAGAAACTTTTCGTTGTTCGGACGCTTTTTTGTATGAATCGGCGGAATTTTCCCTCTCCCAGCAGATTCCAGACTTTGTCTTTGGTGGTATTGTAGGTGGGGTTGGTCGTTACTTTGAGCAGGTAATTATGCAATGCGCCGATACCTTGGTCAATGGATATGTTGTTATCATTGAGGATAATCAAAATATCTTCTCCACCAATTCCGGCATTGTTGAGTCCTTCATAAGCCATGCCGCCGGTCAAAGCCCCGTCTCCAATCAGGGCGATGGCTTTTTCTCCCGAATTTTTTATACGGGCTGCTGCTGCAAAACCCAAAGCGGCGGATATGGAGGTGGAAGAGTGTCCGGCGCCAAACGCATCATAAGGACTTTCCTCCATACGGGTAAAGCCGCTGATGCCTTCCTTCATTCTGTTTTTGCGAAACGCCTCTTTGCGTCCGGTCAAAATCTTATGTGCATAGGCCTGATGGCTTACGTCATAGACGATTTTATCCTTGGGCGTGTTATACACATAGTGAAGTCCGACAATGAGTTCTATGGCGCCCAAACTTGCTCCGAGATGCCCGGGATTGGTAGAACAGCAGTCTATCATATATTCCCGAATCTCGTTGCAAACTCCCCGAAGAGCCTTTTGCTTTAACTCTCGCAGGGCTTGGGGTGAATCGATATGATCAAGAATCTTTTCCAAAATAATAGCGTGTTTTAGGTTGCGAGGCTATTTGATATTGGGGATTTGTAATCCGTAATTCTTTTTCTTGTCCAGGATTTTTACGCCGATGGATATCAACAAAGCAACCACTCCCAAACCGGCAAAGAACAGCATCATAGCCGTATAGTTGTCGTTGGATGCCGTCTTAATGGCTGAAATGGCTTTGGGAACAAACAGAAAACCGATGTTCTGAATGTAGAAGGTAAGCGCCATGGTCGTGCCTAATAATTTTGCGGGCATGATTTTGGCGATAGAGGGCCACATGGCTGACGGGAGCATGGCAAATCCGACGCCGAGCAATACCATCAGTAAGACAGCAACCCATGCTTGGGTAATGAAGGGGCTGGCAAAAAGAAGATGAACGGCGGTGATGAGTATCGCGCCGAAAATCATCAGGTCTGCGCCATGACCTTTCTTGTCGTAAATGTTTCCAAACAAGGGGGTGAGGACGATACAACCCATGGGGAGTATCATAGGGAAGAGTCCGGCCAGTGATTCGCTCATACCGAATTTATCTACCATCATTCCGGTTGAATATTTCAAGAAAGGATTGACGGCAGCGTAGAACAAAAGGCAGAGGAAGGCTATCATCCAGAATGCGGGGTTCTTGAATACCTCCAAAATATCCTTGAAATGGAATTCATCTTCAGGAGAATTTCCCCCTTCTTCGGCTCCGCTTTCTTGTAATTGTCTGTCTAATTTTTTGTCAAACACCGTGTAGAAAATGAACACGATAAATCCAACGGTCAGTAAAATCAGTCCAATCAGAATGGCGAGTCCTACATTGCCGCTGGTCTGGCTGACAATGACAGGGGTGGCTCCATAAGCAAGTCCAGTACCCAAACGCGCCAAGGCCAGTTGAAGTCCCATGGCCAAAGCAAGTTCGTAACCGATGAACCATTTGGCAATTACTTTGGTGACGGTAATTCCGGCAATTTCAGCGCCAACGCCATATAGACCGATTCCCATGACGGCCCAAAAGACGGGCACGCGCATATTGTCGCCTAAAAATGAGAGGGTTGCAATGGCTTCTCCACTATCCAGAAGCTCCCTTAATGAGTAGAAAGCACCACAAGTAAGGGCGATACCCGCCACCATCAAGGCGCAACTGAATATGCCCGTAAAGCGTATGCCGGTCTTATCCAGAATCAATCCTCCAAAAATGAGCATCAATAGATATACGTTGAAAATGGAATATGCGCCGGCAAGGCTGCCATATTCCCCATCCGTGATTTCGTAACCTGCTTGGGCGGCAGGACTTGTCAATGTTTTTTCAACGGAGAAAATGTTGTCGCTGCATATATAAGCTGCAAACATCACAAAGGAAACGGCAAGAAGCATCAGCCATCTTGTCTTTTTGGAATCTCTTAACAGTGTCATTTCTTAATGATTAGAAAGGAAGATCGTCTTCGGGGAGGTCGGTGCTGGGGGCAACATTTTGAGTCGCTGCGGGAGCGGCAGCAGCTTGGGCAGCGGGAGCGACGTTTGTTTGTGCCGTTGGAGCAACATTTGCCTGTGTCGCAGGAGTTGTGTTTTGTGCCGTATCACTCTTTTTACCCAATAATTGGATGGTATCAGCAACGATTTCTGTGATATAATGCTTTTGTCCATCCTGACCATCCCAACTGCGGCTGCGGAGGCGACCCTCTACATAGATTTGTGTGCCGGTGGTGATATATTTCTCGGCCAAATCAGCCAATTGTCTCCAGGCGACGATATTGTGCCACTCTGTGTTTTCTCTGGTTTCGCCGTTGCGGTCTTTGAAACGTTCGGTGGTTGCCAAGGTGAAACTTGCTACTTTGGGGGCAGGATTTGTGCCCTGATTTTGATTCTCAAGGTAACGGACTTCCGGTTTTCTTCCTACGTTACCGATTAACATAACTTTGTTCAGTGCCATATTGATTTGTATTTAGATATTAAGCAAATATATAGTTTTTTTATTGTTTTTCCTAATGCTGTCGAGGACTTGTCGATTCCTCGTCTTGTCGGTTTTATAATTGCGGAATTTCTCCGGTGAGCAACTCGTATCCGCTTTTGGCTTGTTCAAGCAGCCAGGTTTCTCCTGAAATGTAAGTGCAGCTTGTCGGGGTTATGTCGGGAAGCACGGCGTCTCGGTAATTGGCTTCCAGAATGTAAGTAAAATGTCCGTTCTGTATAGCCTGAGTGATTTCCGGTACCAGCAAGGGGAGGGCGTATATCAACAAGTCAGCCTTTTCTTCTTTTAATTGGTTGAGTTCCTGAATATGCGGACAGCCATGTTGACTGCGGTTGAAGATATGGCAATTCAGTCCTGCGTCCATCGCGGCTTGTGCGGCGGCTTTTCCGGCTCCGCCATAACCCACCACGGCAACCGTTTGGATGTTTTTTAGATTTTCAATGATTTTTCGGATGGCAAGATAGTCCGAGTTGAACGTCTTGATTCCGCAAGCGGTCTTGATGGCGATATTAGCGGCTCCGATGCTCAGTACCTCCGTGCTTCTAATGTCGGATGCGGCGGCTGCTTTTTCTTTGAATGGCGCCGTAATGTTGATGCCTGCATATTCTTCCTTAAAAAGCGACCAGGCTTTTTCAAACGATGTATCTTCAATCAAATCGTACTCCCATTTCCCGGAATATGCTTTGCGAAAGAGTGCCGGGCTTCCGGAATGGGCGATGGGGTAGCCAATAAGGCCATATTTGGGGGACTTGTCTGTCATACCTTATTGCTGGCGTTGGCGAACGGCTTCATATAATAGTATCGCTGCACTCACGGAGGCATTTAACGAATCCATTTTTCCGTTCATCGGGATGAGAATGTGTCTGTCTGCTGCCTTTCTCCAAATCTCAGAGAGTCCGTCCGCTTCCGAGCCGATGACCAACGCGGTGCCGCCACGCATATCTATGTCATAATAAAAAGATGAATCCTGCAGCTGTGCCGTGAGAATCTGGATTTTCTTGTTTTTGAGAAACTCAATGGCTTCTTGGTTGTCGCAGAGGGCAACGGGGACGGTGAAAATACTACCGAGCGAGGATCGGATGATGTTGGGGTTGTATAAATCCGTCAGGGCGTCGCAGATGAGGACCGCGTCGGCACCTGCTCCGTCAGCGCTGCGTAAAATAGCGCCCAAATTGCCGGGCTTTTCTAATTTTTCAAGAACGACGACCAAAGGATTTTCAGGCAAATCCAGTTGGCTTAATTTGTGCTCTCGGTATAGAAATTCGGCGATAATTCCTTCACTGCTCCCTCTGTGTGCCACTTTTTCGTAGAGCAAAGCGGGGATGTTTACTATGCGTGCGATATTTTCAAGATGTACGGATGGAATTTGTTCTTCGGCCTTTTCGTAAATCTCGGGACAGATAAAAAGAGTGTCTGCCTGGTATCCGCACTCGATGCAATGACGTACTTCTCGTATTCCCTCTACAACAAAAAGTCCCTCCGACTTACGAAGGTGGGACTTTTCCTGTAGATTCAGCAACTTTTTAATTTTGGGATTTTGTGCTGAACTTATGTTTTCGCTCCATGCCATTAGTTGGCTTTGGGTCTCATTTGAGGGAAGAACAACACATCTTGAATGGTCGTCTGTCCTGTCATAAACATAGTCAAACGGTCAATACCCATTCCCAAACCGGATGTAGGCGGCATGCCGTATTCCAACGCGCGAACAAAATCCATATCGATGAACATGGCCTCATCGTCGCCGTTGCTCTTGAGTTTGGCCTGCTCTTCGAAACGCTCGAACTGGTCGATAGGATCATTCAGCTCGCTATAGGCGTTGGCCAACTCTTTGCCGCATACGAACAATTCAAAACGCTCGGTGAGGGTCGGGTCTTCGCGGTGGCGTTTGGTGAGGGGAGACATTTCAACGGGATAATCGGTGATAAAGGTCGGGTTGATGAGTTTGTCCTCGCAGTATTCACCGAAAATCGCGTCGATGAGTTTGCCCTTGCCCATAGAAGGCTCCACTTCGATATGTAGTTTCTTACAAGTCTCGCGCAACTGCTCTACATCCATACCTTTCACGTCCACGCCGGCGTACTCTTTGATGGCGTCCAAAATCGGAAGACGGCGGTAGGGGGCTTTGAAATCAATGGTGTGCTCGCCGATTTTTACCTCGGTCGTACCATTGACGGCCATGGAAATTTTCTCCAACATTTTCTCAACAAAGTCCATCATCCAGATGTAGTCCTTGTAGGCAACGTAAATTTCCATACAGGTAAATTCCGGATTGTGGGTTTTATCCATACCCTCGTTGCGGAAGTCTTTGGCAAACTCGTACACACCGTTGTAGCCACCTACAATCAACCTTTTGAGGTACAATTCGTTGGCGATTCTCATGTAGAGGTCGATGTCCAACGCATTGTGGTGGGTAATGAAAGGACGGGCTGTCGCACCGCCGGGAATGCTTTGCAAAATGGGCGTTTCCACCTCCAGGCAACCGGCTTCGTTGAAATACTCGCGCATAGTGGCGATGATTTTGCTTCTTTTTACAAATACGTCGCGCACCTGCGGGTTCACAATCAGGTCAACGTAGCGCTGACGATAACGCAATTCGGGATCAGCGAATGCGTCGAATACCTTGCCGTCCTGCTCTTTTACGATGGGAAGCACGCGCAGGGATTTGCTCAAAAGGGTGAGTTCCTTCACGTGAACGGACAATTGGCCTGTCTTGGTGATGAATGCAAAACCTTTGACGCCAATGATGTCGCCGATATCAAGCAATTTCTTGAATACGGTGTTGTACATCGTTTTGTCTTCGCCGGGGCAAATCTCATCGCGGTTGAGGTATAATTGGATACGACCTGTCTCGTCTTGCAATTCTGCAAATGAAGCCGCGCCCATGATACGTCTGGACATGATACGGCCGGCGAGGCAGACGTCCTGCATGTTGTTTTCTTCCTGGTTATATCCTTCTGAAATACTTTTTACGGATTGGTTTACGGGATAAAGCGGTGCAGGATAGGGGTCTATGCCTAATTCACGAAGCTTTCCAAGCGCTTCTCTTCTCAAAAGTTCCTGCTCACTGAAATTCTGTTCCATACTATATATATATTAAGAGGTGCAAATATAGAAAAAATGGCGCGAAAAGTGATGAGAAATGAAAAATATTTTAAAAAAGTTTGCAGAATTAAAAAAGTTGCGTATCTTTGCAGCCCGTTTGGGAAATCGGAACAGATTTTCAGGCGGATTTAAGTTCCTTGACAATATTGAAAGAGAAGAAAACATATGTTTTCGATAGATAACGAGGTAAAATAATTTACGAAATTAGTCTGTAATTTAAATTGGAGTTTTTTCAATCTAAGTTGGGACTACAATTTCATAGGCAAGAATCACAATTTATGTAATTGTTAGATTCACTCAAAACAT
>JAEIGA010017040.1_pt1 | contig 11060 bp, 8 predicted proteins | sample 9270691 | NCBI WGS metagenome assembly JAEIGA01 (sample SAMN17057246, study PRJNA624740) | gut metagenome | biome: biome; isolation source: fecal sample | host: Bos grunniens | place: China: Xizang | collected 2019 | reverse complement strand
GTTCCGTCATAACGGCTCAGTCCCTTGTAAGTTCCTATCCATACGAACCCTCTTGAGTCCTGAAAAATCTCACGGACACTATCATATGACAGTCCGCTGTTCTCCTTGTTTATATGAGAGAACAAATAATGCTGAGCCCGGAGCGACCATGTGGGCACCCCGGACATCAGCAAAAACATAATGATTATAGCCTTCCTGATCATAGTTTCAGGCCAATCTTGTTAATTATTTTGTCATTATCTTTCCCCTTACCAGCCATATGGCGTTATGGTATTGTGATACGGCGAGAATCTGGTCATTGCCAAGGTCGCAGAGAGAGTTCCACACAGCAGTTTCATTCCACTGATCCACATCAATCGGTCTGCTAGCAGCCCTCATCCCGTCGAAATGTCCATCTTTGATTTCACTCTTTGGACAGACCTGTACCTCCATAGCACAATGATGGGTATCATTCTCCTTCTTATCATCGGATATATCCGAAATCTGGTACGAGTATACTATATAATTGTCAGTCGCTATAATATAGGGGGCTCCTGAATATACTACATCACTCTTGAGTGACCTCTTGAAAGGATGGAAACGCCATGGGGAATCCTTCACGACAGTAGCCTTCCAATTATCTTTTAGAGGATTCGATATCACTATCGGATGCAGACGTGTTCCGGCCTCTGAAGTCTCGACTGCCATATAAAGCATATCATCCAAAAGCAGCACAACCGGCATTCCGTCCCTTCCGCCTCCGTTCTGGGACACAATCCTCGGAGCACTCCACGAATCGCCACCATCCTTTGACTCTATCACCGATATGTTCTGCCATTTGCTTCCTTTCCTCCAATACGGAGTCTCGTCAGCGAAATATATCTGCACCGTTCCGTCAGGCAGTTCCAGCACAAAAGGCTCCCAACAACCACGAAGAGCATTCTTGGTCCAAATATCTGATTTATAGACATGCTTCATTTTTGACCATATCGTTCCATCATCGTCAGATGTCTTTATCGCAATAGTATAAGGGAACACTGATGAGCAATATTTGTCATCACCTGAAGCCTTCGGGTCTGCGTTCATCGGACGATAGTTGCATGCGAAGATGATTCGTCCCGGATGATGAGGATTTTTATCGGAAAGCTGCGCGAATTCAGGGTTTGCAGCCTGAACCTTTGCCTTTCCGGCAGCATTTTCTACGACGAAATTCGCCATGACCTTGCGCGGTTCTTCCGACCAGGTCAGACCATTATCATCACTGAATCGTACATAATTATTCGCGGCCGCAGAATATGCCAACATCAACCTTCCGTCATTAAGCCTATGCACGCGGCCATATCCACCCCTAGCCACAACCTTTTCAGGAGTGTCCCAAACGACCTTTATTTTAGCGTCCTTCGCCGGTGCCTTTGCCGACACATGAAACTGCATGCACAAAGCAAGCAGCATCACAAGCATAGCAGATATCTTTGCAGAAACCCTCAACATTATTTTACATATTTGATTGAAGACGCCATCGGTATTACACCGACCCATGAATCAGTAGTCTGAAGTTCGAATTCTTCACCCTTCTTAACATCCTTATAATGAATATAAAGTCCTCCCAATTCCTTGTATTTCGGCGTTCCGTTCTCATTTTCCCCAACAACTCGTCTTACGGTTATTTCCGAAGGAACTATCATCCTCCAGCCTCTGTACCAGTTCTTTCTGGCAGGCTTGTCCATTCTCGCGAGGATATAGATACGACCATCTGCTTTAGCAATAAGTTTTCCTCCCTTGCTTGTCTCACCTTTGGCTACGCCCTCTGTAATCATAAGTTGATATCCCTCAAACTCCTTCGGATACGAACCCTCAAAAAGAACCATCTTACTATCTGTCCAGAGTTGTGCTCCATCCTCCAAGACAGCCTTCTCATATCCCTCTCCTTCAAAAACCACAGGAGTTGCTACCGGTGGCTGCACATATGCACGCGCCGACGGATCAACCGGATAAGGTTTTCTGTCTGTTCTGAACGGACAAAGAGGAAGGCCCTCTGCCGAGAATACATTTCCGATACTTTCATCAAAGCAATATCTTGCATCTGTAGGAGCATTTACACCTTCAGCCGAAAGTACCACACCCTTTCCAGACTCATCAATACGTGCATCAGCAAGCACATAGTCGATGGACTTTCCATTTCTCTGACCTATCTGGAAGCCGATAATCTTATCACCTTCTACAACCAAAGAAGACGGCACATCCTTGAAATATATCTTGATTTCCGATCCAGCTCTTTCAATCCTGTCAAATGCCGGGCTGCGATATGGACCGACCTCCTTTTTATAATGCTGTCCCAAAGCACAAAGTGCAAATCTATGAAATACATTTTTCTTAAGACGTGGATGAATATCGCCTGGTATTTCCTGAGAATCATTGGTCACAACCAATTCACAGTTCTCCACCATGTTCGCCACATATGCCTGAGACTCTCTAAGCAGCGCACCGTCCTGCCCGTCGTATGTGTGCGGTGCAATCTGAGCAATATAAAACGCCATCTGGGGATTATTGAACTCCTTTCTCCAACTTGAAATAAGTCCCTGGAGGGTCTCTCTATAACTTACCGGATTGGTGCTTACATTTGCACAGCCCTGATACCAGATAACGCCTGCGATACGAGTATTAAGAATAGGACTGATATTCGCGTTCCACAGGTGGCTCTCCTTTCCTGCCCACTTACCCTTCTTCTTGTTCAAAATCTTGATAGACCTCTGAAGATTGACTGACTTCGCGCCGTTCTGAATAGCATCCGTCGAAACCCATCCTTCAAGAGGTGTTCCGCCATATGCTGCCTGAATAAGGCCTACAGGCACATCAAGAGCCTTCTGTAGTTCAAGACCGAAGCCATATCCTACAGCCGAGAAAGATGCCACTGTCTGGGGAGTACACTCCTGCCACTTTGCTTCCGCTACATCTTCTTGAGGAGTATCAGCCTCAATTCTTCCGGTAGAATAAATCCGCAGATTTTCAGCAAGTTCAGACGCAGCCTTCATCTGTGCCTTCAGGTCCAAAGTCTGCTCGACCTTCCATGCCATATTTGACTGGCCGCTACAAAGCCATACTTCACCGATCAGCACATCCTTAAGATTAATCTCTGATTTTCCTGATGCGACAGTAACTGTATACTTTTCGTAACTTCCTGCAGGAGTAGCAATTGAGACAATCCATTTACCATTCTCATCTGCCTTTGTCACCACATCATCAGTCATCCATTGAGCCTTAACAGAAACCTTTGCAGATGGCTTGGTCCAACCCCATATGTTTACATTCTCATTCTGTTGAAGCACCATTCCGTCGCCAAGTACAGTCGGCAATCGAAGCTGCTGCGCGCTAATGACAGAAGCGCAAAATAAAGTAAGGATAAAAGTTATTAGTGTCTTTCTCATTTTATTGGTTTATTTCATTTTTATCTTTCCTCTCACAGTGTACACTCTATTGTTATATTGTGACACTGCCAGAATCTCATCATTTCCAAGATCGCAGAGAGAGTTCCATATAGCCTGCTCCGTTCCTGTTTTCTGATTTACTGGTATCGGTCTTGAAGGAGCGCGCATCGTACGGAAATAGCCATCTACAACCTCACTCTTCGGGCAGACCTGCACTTCAAGGGTTGCATGCTCCTCTTCATTGTTCTTTTTAGCCTGAGAGAGTTGTTCGCTTGAAGTCATTCCAGGTGAAGGTTTCCACCAGTCTGCAATCTGGTATGAATAGACAATAAAGTTATCTGTTGTAATGATATAAGGAGAGCCGGAATAGTTCACCTCGCTTGCAATAGAGGTCTGGAATGGTTCAAACCTCAACGGAGACCCCTTGCCTACTGTAGAAGACCAATTTTCTTCTACGGTATTTCGTATGACTATCGGATGAAGACGCTGTCCCTTATAATCCGTAGTCTCTACAGCAAGCAGAAGCTGACCCTTATGCAAAGCCACCACTGGCATTCCGACCCTGCATTCGCTATTCTGTGCCACAATTCTTGCCTTTCCCCATGTATCTCCACCATCCCTTGACTCTACCACTGAAATGTTCATCCATTCCTTTTGTGTTCCTCCGGCTTTGTAATGTGGAGTCTCGTCTGCAAAATAAACCTGCACCGTTCCATCAGGAAGTTCAAGCACAAACGGCTCCCAACAACCTTTCTTAATATTCTCATCCCAAACCTCTGACTGGAATATTTGCCTTGGTGCCGACCAAGTTTTGCCGTTATCATCCGAAACACTCACGGAAATATCGTACGGAGCCACTGTCGTCCACCCCTTCTCACCCATAGTTCCGTCCTTTTTAAGTTCTCGAGGCCTGTAATTACACGCATATATAATCCTGCCCGGACGTATAGGATGATTCTTTGAGAGTTGAGCAAAATCCGGTACGGCTGCAGTCAAGCGGGCGCTACCTTTTGCATTGGATACATCTTGGCTTCTCATGGCAATTTTTGGCATACCCCAGCTCTTACCATCATCAGAACTGAAAGACAAGCACGCATCACCATCGGCAGAATAACTCAACATAAGTCTTCCGTCATTAAGCCGATGAATACGCGGATATCCTCCAGTCACTTTGGATGAGCCAACCTTCACTGGTTGAGGAGCCTCCCAAATGATTACCGGCTCTGTACCATTTTCTGCCGCGCCACCTCCCACATCGGGAAGGCCCTCACAGCAGACAAACAGTACATTTGCCAAAAGAGATAATAAAACTAGTACTCGACGCATGAGCCTTCTTTGAAATCGATTCAACTAGATTTCAAGCTTTGCATTCTGCGACACGAGAGTAGAACGAAGTTTCTCTATGTCAACGTCCTGAACACTTGTTCTGTTAAGGAGTGCAAGGGCTGCTGCAGTACCTGCTGCCTGACCTGTAACCAGACATGTTCCAATCTCGCGAGCATCGTATGAAAGATCGTTGTCATATCCGAAGCAACGACCGCCGACAAGAAGGTTAGGACAAGTCTTCGGAGTTATTGACGAATACGGAATCTGCCAATAAGGCCTTTCCTTTGTCATAATCTTACGTCCCTGATACATGATAGGTGCACTACCACCACTCATACCGATAGAATCCTTGTAAGTTGTATAATGCATTGATTCTTCGAGAGTCACAGGTTTCACAGGATTGAGCACACGGGTCACGCGCACACCGATCTGTGGTGGAGTTTCAAGAAGGAAGATTCCCTCACCGCCCTCTCTTGCACGAAGAGCCTTGGTTCTCTTCCACATTTCTTCTCTAAGGTCCATCTGAATCTTTGACAGATTAAGCACATCAAGACCATCCTGATCATCATATCCATGAAGATGGCCATTTCTAACACCTGGGATAGGAGTCTTGCCGCCTGCGCCCTTCATATCCTCCGGAACACCACCAATACGATACATGGCACCAATATGGTACTTAAGTTCTCTATAATCTTCGCCAGACCATGCAATAAGGTCACCATCTCCACTGGCATCAACAAAATATTTTCCCTTTACCGCAATCGGACCACTCTTTGTCTCAAGGAAAATAGCCTCAATCCTGTCACCAGACATAACAGCATCTGTTGCCCAGCTGTGGTAAATAATCTGAACACCTGCCTCCTTACAGTACTGCTCAAGCACATACTTACAAGCCTCAGGATCAACACATGGAGCCTTGGCATTGACTACCATCTTCATCTTCTTAAGACGGAAATAAACCTCATTGGAGAAGCCCCAGATAACCTTTGTCCAATCTCCTGCAGGTGAAAGACCATGAGTCGAAAGCATCGGAAGCACAAGTCCTCCGGTCCAAAGACCGCCAAGGAATGTGTAACGCTCAAGCAGGACAACCTTTGCTCCTGTTCTTGCTGCACTCACAGCAGCTGCAACACCGGCAGGGCCACCACCAAGTACAACTACCTCAGCCTCTGCTACAACTGGGATTTCCCTTGCAGGCTGCTTAAGCCAGCCATTTGCTTCAAGACGAAGTGGAGGACGTTTTGCTGGTGCTTTTGCAATAAGTTCCGGAGAACCTACCATTGCTGCACCCACTCCAAGCATTGACGCTTTCAAAAAATTTCTTCTGTCCATTATAGTTTAGTATATAAAATTGTCGTAGTTAGAACACACAAAAGTACCTATATATATTATAGACCAATGCGAATATTTTCCCGTTAAATATAACAAAAATTTCAATGGAAAAATATTCGCATACTATCTCGTATTTACTGCTAAAACTATTTAGCGTAGAATCTGTACTCTGTTACCGAATGATACTTCTCTCCAGGGCGAAGGACCGTGCTTGGGAAGCGATCCTGGTTAGGAGAATCAGGGAAGTGAATGGTCTCCAGAAGCATGCCGGCAAACTTGTCAATCGGACCATATTTGCCATTCGGCTGCTTTTCTGCGCTGAACCCACGACCGGTATAAGTAAGCAGGGTCGGTTCAGTAGTCCATGTCTGTACGCCACGTCCGGTCTTCTTATCATAAAGATCAGCAGCCTTACGCAATGTTCCATCCCAATCGCGGATTACCCAGCACGCTGACATACCCTTCATAATACGCAAATGCTCATTTGGCATATCTATCCTGTAGTCCACCCTATGCGGCTCACGGAAGTCGAACGGACTTCCCTCGACGTGAAGAAGCTTGTCTGGGCACATATGCACATTATTCTGGACACAAGTATCCGCTTCTACCTGCAGAAGGTGCTCCATCACATAACAGCCTTCACTGCCGCGCAGATTGAAATATGTATGGTTTGAAAGATTGACCACCGTAGGCTTGTCGGTTGTTGCCTCATACTCCAATGTAACTACATTGTCGTCTGAAAGCCAATATGTCACATAGGCGTCCATATTTCCAGGAAAACCCTGCTCTCCGTCCGGGCTCATACGGTAGAACCTCACACCTTGACGCCTCTCCTCTTTTACCACCTGACCTTCCCACATAAACTGGTCAAATCCCTTGGTTCCGCCATGACACTGCACCGGCTCACCATAAAGGTTTTCATTGGCATCCAAATCATATCTCACGCCATCGAGCACGAATGAGGCATGGTCGATTCGGTTACCGAAACGTCCGATGACAGGACCGAGGAAGCGGTCACACTTCTCAAAGGACTCGAGGTCACCATAGCCCACAACCACATCATCAACCTTTCCATCCCTGTCTGGCATGCATATCCTTACAATGCGGCATCCGAAATCCGTAACATCCATCGATGCTCCTGACGCATTCTCGATATGCCACAAAGTAACTTCCTCTCCCGTAGAAAGTTGTCCGAAAGATGTAGCTGTAACAGATGAAACCTGTTTCATACACGAAACAAGGCTACCAAGGGCAACAAACCCGATTAAAACAAATCTTTTCATATATATAGTTTTGATACTACAAAGATAATCAACATTTTAAAATACAAGCGGTATCCAAGTCTGTGGGCTCTCTGCCTTTACATTAGTAAATCCATCAACATAACCTGCGTCCTTCTTTATCAGATCTGCATTAAAGTAGAGTCTGCCCTCTGCAAACGGAAGTCTGCTTTTGGGTATCGCGACCTCCGCTATGAAGCCCTCACCGGGAAAGTGCTTGGAAGACAGCTTGGCCTTGAGCCTGCAAGAGAAGGACACTTTGTGGCTGTTATATGGAAGATTCACCTCGACTATCGAAGATGTAGAACTTCCATCACCGAACATTAGCCTCACCATATCTCCGTTACACATCAGAGAATCTCTCAAGCCCACAAGCACATATACATTTTCAGCATCTTGAGCAAAACGGAATGTACTCTGCGCCTGGCCGTTACTTCCAATAAAGAGTGCATCGGTATTATCTCCCCAGTCTGCCTCACCACCATCCATTACAGGAGTCATTTCGTTCACATCGATCATATGATTAAGATAAATTCTTCCAACTGTAATCTTATGGTACTTTTTCTCGAAATCATACTTATGAGGTATTGCAGCTAAAAGGCTATGATTATCCAGTATCTCAAAACTGCCCCAATAACCATAGGAATCCTCAAATGGGCAATAAGGAAAAGCATCAGCAAAATTGTCTGCCTTTTCATTTCCCACACGGAAATAGAGTTGTTCCCTGTTATATGAAAGGATAGTCTCACCTGACGGGAAATAGCCAACATAAGGCGCACAGCCTCTGAATGAATGATCCACCTTTCGTTCCGGACCGGTCTGATCACCTTTGAGCGTATCCTTCCAGTTATCATCATTCCAGACAAAGGACAGCATGTATGTCTTTTCCTTTGACGTGTCATCATCTTCATATTGCACAGACTCCATGGCCATAAACTTTGTCTTGCCATCTCCGAGAGTGCAGACTGAAGGCATCTGGTCGCAATATGCTCTTGCCATGACGTTATTCTTCTGATCCAGAGCCATACCCTTGAAGTGACGTGATATATAGCACTGCTGTGTCCATGTGTCACCTCCGTCAAAAGAGCGCAGAAGCGACACACCTGCAGACGAGCCCTTGAACTCCGGATCACTGTCAGTGAAATACACCTGTATCTCTCCGCTTTCAAGTTCCATAGCAAATGGTTCCCAGTTCTGGCCGACGAAAATCACCTTGTTGTCCTCCCAAGTATGACCGCCGTCGCGACTTCTGACCATTGCAATACCATTATCTTCCGGTATCATCTTGTATCCCTTCTCGGTACGGAAAGGTGAGAATGCGAGGATGTCGCCATTGCTGAGCACAAGGCAGTCTGATGAAGAATAGCAGACAAGATCCTTGTCGCCATAACCGTTGACCGTTTCCACCGAAGTAAACACCTTTCCAGCCTGGGTCCAGTTCACACCATCAACGCTGTGTGCTCCAAAGATATTCTTTGATATTCTTGCCGGCTGATACATCATGAAGAACGAACCATCCTTGAGCCGCTTGATACGGGGATAGTGCATATTCTTCCATCCGAGTTCATCGATACCCAGCGTAACCTTCGTACGGAAATCAAGTTCGAGCGAACTTGTTGAAGTTTCACCGAAGTGGGAGCGGAGAATGGACTGCTCCGTGTTAAGCTGTGAAATCGGCGTGACATTGATTTGTGCATTACTTATGTACATCAATGTCAATGCCACTAATACTGTGATAGTTTTAGTGATATGCATAGTGTCTATCTGTTAGTTTTCATCATATAGTCTGCCCAGAGATTATTAGGACATACTGGGTTATTATATGTACGAACTTGAGCCGAAAGAGCAGCAAAGAATAAGGCGGAGAGGAAAAACAGTCTTTTCATATCAGCATTTGCACTTTTGTCGGTCCATCAACCGCAAAAATAAAGAAAAAGCAGACAAAACAAAAAGCCGCCGGAATATCCGACGGCCTTAACAATATATTTAACTGTAATTAGTCAGCGAGTGAGAGTCTCTTTCTCAATATTTATTTTGCTTTTTTTACTCTCGACTTCATCGATTCAAATATCTCCTCAGCCTCTTTATGATTCAATCCAACTTTTGCTGCAACAGCAAGCAAATCTTGCTTTGTAGGCTCTATGCTGTCATTTATTGATGTGGTGTGAAAACTATTTATCCCATCACTTGGGAGTAGATCATACGCAGGCGCAAAACACCACTCGCCATCACGATATATGAATGCAAAGTTCTTGGCATGGTCATCCATATTCTCAATAAGATAGTTGAACACCATCAGTCGATAGACCTTCCATAGCTCTGCTACATTGTGTGTCAATGCTGCACATACTTGAAATATATGTGCATAGTCAATGCTTGGCATACGATAATCTGCACCAATTAAGCCTGCTATGCTCACAACATGTAGTTTTCCATTTGCACTGCGGTCGAATCTCTCTACACCAAAATATTTCTCCTCAAATAGTCGTGTTTCTGGCATCTCAATACCACACTCCTTTGCAAGAAGCGAATAGTTATACTCATCGCGTCCTATGCGCTTGGGATCTCGCTTTGCACGGAACTTAACCAGCCACTCTTTACCCCCGTAGCGAGTGAAGATTTTAGGACGGGCACCCCCCGGAGAACCACCTCTGCGCTGAAACTCTTCAATACCCTCACCAGTATAATCATCACTATCCAGAATCTGCTCAGCCTCTAATGCCAGCTTCTCGAAATCGGCATACTCCTGTTTGGTAACAACACTCTTATCAGGTCGAAACTCTAAGGCTCCTCGACCCGTCGAGCCTACTAATGCGAGGCGGTCAAGAAGGGTTAGATTGCGAGGGTTTATGCCTTGCTGCTGTAAATATCTATCGAGAATCAGCAAGCCCCATCCATCTGGAAGGCAATCATCAAATACGCCAAAGCCCCCCTCGAAAGGACGAGGCTTCGCAACAAAAACGCCACTACGCAAAGGGAGTTCAAACGGTGAAATGGAGAATCCGTCCTTTATCCATTCCGTAGCATACTCAAATGCGCATAATCCCTCTTTTGTCAGTGCGAGGCGACCAACTATGCGATCATTATATACCACCTCTATTTGCTTAATACTATTCATTTTTTCTTACCTCTTTTACGATTAGTATTAGATTCATTCATCACATCATCCAACGATTGGTATTGCTTCTGAGCAAAAAGAGAATCAAACTCTGCAAGTGAATTTAATGCAAAACCAATCTGCAATAATCCTCTCAATGATATTTCCCCAGTTTGCTCAAATCTGCGATATGTGGCGAACTTTACTCCTGCTCTTGATGCCAAACCCTCTTGAGTAAGATTCAGTTCAAGGCGTCGAGCCTTAACTCTTCCAGCTATCTGAATAGCGACCTCATTAGGATTTGAGATATTAAATGATAATATATTATTCATAGTTGCTTTATTATGTGCCAACAAACAATATCTTGTTTATTGCAAAGATAATGACCTTATTCGAAAAATCACAAAGAACTCACATCTTTTTACGCCTATTACTAGATAATGCAACGATTGTGGCCGCCGTTTTGATGGCGGTATTCGCCGAGATCTGGAGAGGATGCGATATGTCCACAAGATTGCCAAATATAAGGATGTCACCATCCAGATGGATACGACTTCCCCCCGCATCTAAACAAGAAAGGTGACTAATCAGTCATATAAGACTTTTTAGTCACTCTCTTTT
>JAEIGA010017039.1_pt1 | contig 11060 bp, 9 predicted proteins | sample 9270691 | NCBI WGS metagenome assembly JAEIGA01 (sample SAMN17057246, study PRJNA624740) | gut metagenome | biome: biome; isolation source: fecal sample | host: Bos grunniens | place: China: Xizang | collected 2019 | reverse complement strand
GCCGAGTTGATGATGGGTAGTATGCTGCTTTTTAAGGTGCGTATACGACTTGTGTCGGTCTTTGCACTCTTGTCTATGACATTTTTCACCATACTCACATTTTTGAGTGCAACGGTTATACCTATCGAAGATTGTGGCTGCTTTGGCGAGTTGGTGAAACTTACCCCTTGGCAAACCTTTGCCAAGAATGTGGTTATGTTGCCAATGGCAATATGTTTTTGGTATCGCTATCGCCCCGATCGCATCTTTGCCTTCTCCAAGTTGGAGTTCTTCCTGATGTGCCTCTTCTTTACTATCTCTATGGGTATTGGCGTACGTAGTTATCGTCACCTGCCTCCTATCGATATGCTTCCGTATAAGGTTGGCGTAAATATCACCGAGGAGATGGATAAAGCGCGTGCAGAGCAGGGCGCCGAAGAGGTCGTTCTGGTATATCGCAATCGTCGTACAGGCCGTTTACGCGAATTCTCGCTCGACGATAAAGCGTGGCACAATAGCGAACGCTGGGAGTGGGTCGAAACTCGCGTTGTGAACGACGATACACCTGTCGAGCCTATGATTTTGGAGTTCTATGTAAGCAACCATGAGGGCGATAAGACCGCAGATATACTCTTGCATACGGGAAAACTCTATATGCTCTTTATGAAGAATTCGGCCTATGACGATGCTGTGCGCGAGCGTTTCGAGGCTGTCAAGAGCTATGTCGAGAGTAGTGGCGGAACGCTAATCCGCATCACTCCTGAGCACATATCTTCGCCTGATTCCAATATCTACAATATGGACGCCAAGACTATGAAGACGATGCTTCGTGCAGATTATGGTCTGGTCGAGATGGAGAATGGAACAATCATCGCCAAGTACAACTATCGAGATATACCATATTAAAGGGGTATATAAATAAGAAGTGATTCATAGAAAACTTCTCATATATGCGAAGCCTTCCCAAGCGGGAAGGCTTTCCTTTTACCCCTTAATTGGTTGACTACTCCTCCATACTCCATTTTGCATTCTGCATTTTGCATTTTGCATTTTGCATTTTGCATTTTGCATTTTGCATTCTGTATTTTGCATTTTGCATTCTGTATTTTGCATTCTGCATTTTGCATTCTGCATTTTGCATTTTGCATTTTGCATTCTGCATTTTGCATTTTGCATTTTGCATTTTGCATTTTGCATTCTCTCTCAGTATCCTCCTCCCAAGGCTTTGCATAGGTTTATATAGTTGATGTATTGTTGTGCTACCAAGTTCTCGAACTGCATCTGTGAGGTGTAGAGTGAGCGTTCGGCATCGATTACATCAAGATAGCCCGACAATCCGTTGCGGTAGAGCGAGTAGGTCATAATGGCAATATTGCGGTAGGATTTTACCAGACCGTCATAGCGCAATAGCTCCTCGCGCGAAGAAGTTATGGCAACCAATGCGCTCTCTACATCGTTCAAAGCCTCTATGTAGCTCTGCTCGTATGCCAATAGGCTCTGTCGGTAAGCCTCTTTGGCAGCCCATTCGCGGCGGCGCAAACCTCCAAAGTTGAATATGGGTTGTGAGAGCGAAGCCATTGCATCGGCCACCCACCCCTTGCTCGAAAAGAGCTTTCCTGCCTTATTGGTGGCGCTACCACCGAAGAGAGTGAGTGTGAATGATGGCAGACGTGCCGAGCGTGCCAAACCTACATTGGCAGCACTCTGTTGCATTGTGTAGTATGCCGCCATAACGTCAGGACGTCGATGCAGAATATCGGAAGGCACACCTATCGCAATATCGTAGGGCTGATAGTCGTTGGTTATGGCCGAACTGTTGCTTGCGCCAACATCGACAAATTTTTCGGGAGTCTCGTCGGTGAGTGTGGCGAGCGACAGCAGAGTTTGAGCAATGGCGCGTTCGTAGAGAGGAATATCGGCCTCGGCAGTGTAGAGCAGACTCTGTGCCTGTTCGAGGTTTACGCCTGAGGCAAATCCATAGCGAAAAAGCGAGTCGACCAACGAAACCATCTCGCGACGAAGCTCGCTGCTGCGACGGGCGATATTCAAATCCTGCCTATATTGCAATAGCGTGAAATAGGTGGTGGCAACCTCGGCTTCGAGAGCTAAACGTACACCGCGGTACTGCCACACTTGGTAGTCGATAGCCGCTTTTGCCCCCTTCGTAGCGTGGCGTAGCGAGCCAAAAAGCGGTAATTCCCAACTCGCCTGAAAGAGAAATTTGTACGACTGAGCGATGTTGTCATTCGAACTTTCGTACTTACCCTCGGCCGTTCTTTCGCCCGTAACAGAGGGCCAATATGTTGAGCGTGTTACGACAAGGTTGTGGCGAGCCTCCTCGATGCGCGAAGCGGCAATCTCTATATCTTTGTTTCGCGCGAGAGCTTGCGTCACAAGTCTGTTTAGCGTTGTGTCGCCAAACATTCGCCACCACTCCTCGTCGAGTTGTATCGAATCCACCGAAAAACCATCGCCAAATAGATACTTGTCGTAGGTGGCAATCTGGGGTGTTGAAAGGTGCGGATTGCAACCGCAGAATAGAGCGGCTATGGCTGCTATTATATAATAAGGTATTCTACGCATATATCTTCTCCTCTCTTTTTTGCTCAAATCGTGATATCTTGCCAACCAAGTAGTATAGGGCAGGGTAGAGCATTACACCGAAGAGTGTAGCAAAAAGTAGTCCACCCACCAGCGAAACACCCATTATGTTGCGTGCAGTAGAGTATACGCCCGATGCAAATACCAGAGGAAGCATTCCGAGAATAGATGCAAAGGCGGTCATAAGTATTGGTCTTATGCGCATTTTTGCAGCATTGATTGTTGCATCGAGTAGCGATTGTCGCTCCTCGTTGAAGAGCTTGTCGGCATACTCCACAACCAGAATAGAGTTCTTTGCAGCAAGACCTATCAGCATTGCCAACGAAATCTGCATATAGATATCATTGATGAATTGCGGAGCCACAATGTGCGCCAAACCTACGGCGCATAGAGCTCCAAGTACAGCCAACGGTACTCCCGTGACAATGGATATAGGAAGGCTCCAACTCTCGTATAGTGCCGAGAGAGTGAAAAATACAAATATGAAGGCTATCAGAAATACCCAACCGCCTTTTCCTCCCTCCTCACGCTCTTGGAACGATACACCGCTCCACGCAATAGAGGTGTCGTTGGGAAGAGTCTTGCCAGTAACCCTCTCTATGTCGGATATGATTTGTCCGGTAGAGAAGCCCTCTTCGGGTGCTACGTTGATTCCAATCGAACGATAAAGATTGAATTGTGAGACATATTGTACACCCGTGGTATCGCGCACGCTTACGAATGAAGAGAGTGGCACACTCTCGCCATTTCCATTTTTCAGAAAATAACTATCCAACGATGATGCATCGGTGCGATATTCCGGTGCTGCTTGCAGGTAACTTTGGTAGAGTCTACCAAAGAGGTTGAAGTTGTTAATCATTCGTCCTCCAAGCAGCGTTGCAGTCTCGGCATATAAAGAGGATAGTTGCACTCCGCTCATTAGCGCATATTGTTTATCTATATCGAGATGTTTTTGCGCTATGCCGTTACGAAACTGTGTCGTAGCACTCTTTATACGGGGCTCTTTGCGTAGCTCGGTAAGCAGTTTGTTGCTCTGCTCTGCAAGATAGGCTGTTCCCCTGCCTGCTCTATCTTGCAACTCAAATGTTACACCCGATGTTACGCCCAAACCAGGTATCGAAGGCGAAACAAAAGCTCCGCATTCAGCCTCCGGTATGGCCGAGTATAGGATTGTGTTCAATTTGGACACAGCCTCCATAGCCGACATCTTGCGCTTGTTGAAGTCGGTGAGTTTGACAAAAACGACTCCGCAGTTTGTCGCTGCCACACCCGAAATCAGATTAAATCCCGACACAACACCGGTGCTCTCTACTATTGGTAGCGTGGCTTTGGTTATCGAATCAACTTTTGTCATAATCTGTTCGGTGCGAGATAGTGCAATGTTGTCGGGTGCGGTGACAGCGATAGTGAAGAAGCCTTGATCCTCCTCAGGGAGGAATCCGTTCGGAATAGCTCTCAAAAGCGCCACTATTGCAACGGCCATAATTGCTACGACGGCAATCGTGGTGCGCCATCGGGTTACTACGTTGCCTATGGTGTGGCCGTAGCGCCCCATCCAACTGTCGAATATACGGTTGAATGCTCCGAAGAGTCCGTGTGTACGCTCTTTGCGTTTACGCAACAACATCGCACATAAAGCCGGCGAGAGAGTTAGTGCGTTTATCATCGAGAAGATTACCGATACCGAAATGGTTATGGCAAATTGCTGAAATAACCGAGCCGAGATACCGCCAGAGAAGGATATAGGCAGAAAAACAGCCAACAATACAATGGTGGTGGCTATAATCGGAGAGGTAACCTTGCTCATAGCCTCTTCGGTGGCAGCTATAGGCGAAAGTCCGCGTTCGATATTTGATTGCACCGCCTCGACAACAACAATAGCATCGTCAACAACCAAACCTACCGAGAGTACCAAGCCAAGTAGTGATACGATATTTATGGTAAAGCCCAGAAGCGGAAAAACCATAAATGTTCCAATGATCGAAACCGGTATGGCAACAAGCGGAATAAGTGTAGCTCGCCAATCTTGCAGAAAGAGAAAGATGATCAAAATTACAAGTATTAGCGCAATAATCAGTGTTTCGAAAATCTCTCGTATGCCCGCCGAAATACTTTTTGTGCCATCGACCAACACCTCGTACTCCAAACCGTCGGGCATACGCTCGGATAGTGAGGTCATCTTCGATTTTACGGCCTTGCCAAGAGCTACGGCGTTGGAGTTTGGCTCTTGATATATGGTGATAATTGTGGTCGGTTTGTTGCCGAAACGAGAGCTGGCTCCATAGTTTTGGTTGCCGAGCTCGATTGTTGCAACGTCGCGTAGACGAACTTGTGTACCACGCTCTGTGGTGCGTAGCAGAATGTTGCCAAACTCTTCCGGTGTCGAAATTTGGCGCGGCATAGTTACGGTATAGGTAAATTGCGTGGTCGAGGGGGTAGGCTCCGCACCGAACTGTCCGGCAGGATAGATACCACCTTCGGTCGATATGGCCGAGACGATGTCGCTTACAGAGATGTTGTAGTAGGCAAGTTGGTCGGGGCGCAACCATACGCGCAAAGCGTACTCGCCGGCACCCATAATCTCGACCTTACCTATGCCGTTTATCTTTAATAACTCATTTTCTAAATTGATATAGGCGTAGTTCGAGAGAAAATTTTGGTCGTAACGTCCGTCGCTGTATAGGGCATAAACCATCAGAAAGCCTGTTTGCGTTTTGCGTGTAACCACACCCTGCTCGGTAACCGACGATGGAAGCTTTGCCATAGCGGTAGCTACATTATTCTGGGTGAATATGGCGTTAAGATCGGCATCCGAGCCTATGTCGAATGTGACTTGGAGTGTCATCGAGCCATCGTTTGCACTCGTAGCTTGCATATACAACATATCGCTTACACCCATAATGCTCTCGGCTATGGGAGTCGCAACGGCGTTGTTTACAGTCTCGGCATCAGCCCCTTCGTATGTGGCAGTAACCTCCACAACGGGAGGTGTGATGTCGGGATATTGCTCAATGGATAGATTTGCGATGGAGAGCGCACCAAGAATCACTATCACTACCGATAGCGATATGGCAAATATAGGTCTGCGAATAAAAAAGTTTTTCATAATTCGTTATGCTATTTTGTTAGAGCGACCTTCATTCCATTGCGTAATTTTTGTAACCCTGTCGTTGCAACAATCTCTCCTTCGTTGAGTCCATCCTCTACAATCCACCAATCATCGGATGTGTTACCAAGCTTTACTTCGCGATATTCGGCCGTAGAGTCGGCACGAATAACCCACACTGAGGAGATGTTCTGAATCTGACTTATGGCACTTTGAGGAACAACGATGCGAGCCTTGTCTGCACCGAGAGTGGCCGATATGCGGGCGAGCTGCCCATCTTTCAAGGCATAGGTCGGATTACGGAATCCTACGACCAACACAATAGTACCCATCTCGCTGGCTATGCTCTGCCGAGTGTATTTATAAAACCCTTTTTCGGGGTATTCGCTTCCGTCGGCCACTCGCAAACGTATGTCGGAGAGTAGCGAGTCGTTGTCGTATGAGAAGGCTTTTCGCTCGGTTACAGAGAGATATTCGCTCATCGGAATAGCCAAATCCACCGATACCGTATCGATGCTTTGTATAGTGGTGAGTGTCGCAAATTGAGTCCCGGGGCCAACGTAGTCGCCGGATGTGGCTGCCGAGGCGGAGATTATTCCGCTTATTGGGGCATAGATGCGGGTGTAGCTCTCGTCGAGCCGTGCATTCCTAAGCGCCTGCTTTGCCGATTCAACCGAAGCTATGGCGGCAAGGTTTTCGGCTGTATATTGATCGAGTTGAGTCTGACTAATGGCATTTATTCGCGCCAGAGGGATGGCGCGTTCGTAGTTTCGTCGAGCCTCGACCGCCTTAGCTTCGGCCGAAGAGAGCGCAGCCTCGGCAGCCAAACGCTTGGCTCGTTGTTGAGCATCGTCGAGCGCAAATATCAGTTGTCCGCGCTTTACGGGCATTCCATTTTTGAAGTATGATGCGAGGAGAAATCCCGTAACTCGTGGTTGTATGGTAGCCGAGTAGTTGGCCGATATCGGAGCAATAAACTCCTTTGAATAGGGTAACTCCTTTTTGGCTACAATGGCCGACTCGATGGTGAATGGTTTGGATTCACTATTGGTGCGTTGCTTGCATGATATTGAGATGGTTGCAATAAACAGGACAATAAGTAATTTCGACAGGAAAAGCATATTCACACATATTAAAGTTAAAAAATCCTCTTTTTTTGATAGCCGTAGAACAAAAAATGTACCTATCAAGGGGCTGAAAAGGGTGAAAAATGGAAATTTGAGGAGATTTATGCAGAAAAAATTTTTTTGTTCAGAAAAAATAATATATATTTGTTCCATAAACCAATACACTAAAATTTAAAAGGTTATGAAAAACTTAGTAGATCAGATCAATGCACAGGTTGCTGCTTTCCAGGCAAACGCTGCTGCTCAGGTAGAGAAGAACAACAAGGCTGCTGGTACTCGCGCACGTAAGGCTGCTTTGGAGCTTACTAAGCTCTTGAAGGAGTTCCGCAAGGTATCGGTTGAGGAGGCTAAGAAATAGTCTATCGCTACTTGTAAAAATAAAGACTCTCATTTTGAGGGTCTTTATTTTTTTTGAAAATCGTTCTGATGAGTTCTTTTTGCACGAATCTTCAGTAGCCGAGTTCCTCACATACGCTTAGTATGCTCCGCTTTCCGTTTTTTTGGCGCAGTTATTGCGACTCGATAGGTCGCTATGATGAAACAACTTCTCGAAATATTGCAACGCTATCGCTTTCAAGATCGTGCAATTCTCTTTCTGCGACTCTTTGTCGGAGTGCTTATCACGCTCCATATTATAGATAAGCTGCAAACCTATAATTTTGTACTCACGGGCTATCCGGCCTTGCTCTTCGAGAGTAGTTGGGCTACATTCGTTATATTTACCTTTTTGGAGGCACTCTTCGCCTTTATGATTATTGTGGGCTATGGCACCCGCTTTGCTGCGTTTATAATGTCGCTCGGAATGTTTGTCGAAATATTTATTATATATCCGTCGTTGGGGTGGCTCGGCGTAGAACGACAAATACTATATATAGGTATATATATCACACTCGTAATATCGGGTAGTGGCCGCTACGGTTTGGAGGAACAACTCGAACGCAGAAAAAGAGGTGTATATGTTCAAAATCGCACTTAGAGTGTGGATTCGTTGAAGAATTGGGCTTGTTTGTTGATTTTTACAGTTAAAATAGTGACTATTTGATAAATAGTATTAACTTTGCAAAGTTTAATACTTAAAAAAATGAAGGCAAAAAAACTTTTTACACTATTAACGCTTTTGCTGCTCGGTGCAAATGTTCAGATGTCATTTGCTCAGTCGAAGTATGCGGTAGATAACTCTCCAAATCTTCTCAAAGTTGGCGAAAAAGTTGAAAATCTTGAAATTAAGGATTTGCAAGGAAATCCTGCAGTGTTGCCATATTGGGGAGAGAAGAATGTGTTGATATTCTATGTTGATCCGGATGCATATCTTAATGGCAATAAGACTGCTGACTTTGCTGCAGTTATCGAAAAGAATAAGCGTGCAGCTGGTCCTGCTATCGAGGGCTTTGGTGTGCTCGATTTTCCCGACACAGCGCTTCCAAAGAGCATCTTGCGCAAGATCTGCGCTAAGCGTACCGAGAAGAATGGTGCAACTATCCTTGAAGATGAGGTGCATCTTATGAATAAGCAGTGGCGTTTGGGTAACTGCAACGGAAAATTCCTTCTCATCCTTGTTGATAAGACAGGTGTCGTAAGATATATTCGTCGTCAGCCGATGGATAAGGCTGGTGAGGAAGAGTTCTATCGTGTTGTAGATCAGTATCGTAGATAATTGAAACTTAGTAGAGTATTCATATTTGCACTACTCTCGATCATATCAGTCGAGGTTGTTGCCCAAAGTGATAGTATCCTTGTCGTAGGCAGGGATACTGTTGCTTATAGATATACTCCGATCAATATCCCTACAACTCGGTCTGGTCGTAAAAGTGACGCCGGCCAACGATTTGTGAAATATGTCATCGAGAGCAATACCGATAGCAGCTTCGAGAAGAGGGTAGATATGACCTTTGTGCCGGCCCTCTACTATACGCCTTCGACTTCGGCCGGTTTGGTTGTGATGGCCGCAGGGCTCTACCGTCTCGATAAGAGTAATCGCAACATTCCTGCATCCAACTTTTCGGTATACGCCACAGCATCGCTTACGGGCTTTTATCGAGTGGGTGTCAGCGGTGTCAATATTTTCAAAAACGATAATCAACGCATAGTCTACAATGCTGAATACTTCTCGATGCCGATATCGTTTTGGGGTGTGGGTTACGATGCGGCAATGACAAATGGGGCGGTGCGCTATCTCGCTTCGCGTTGTGTCGTCGACGCTCGATTCTTACAACAAGTGACGAAGGGTTTATATGTTGGTGTTGGTGCGGACTATAACTACCACTATGGCCGCTTTGGAGGTAAGCGTAATTTTGTTGCCGAGAGCGATTTTGTTGATCTACTTGGTGGCGATAGGGTGGACTACAACGCTACGGGCCTTTCGTTGTTCGTAGAGTTCGATACCCGCGATGTGTTGTCCGCTCCGCAACGTGGTGTCTATGTAGGCGTGCAGGCGAAGGTGCGCCCGAAGGGTATGAATAACGTTGGACAGACACTGTGGATGGGGCGACTCACTGCGAACTACTACCAGCGATTGTGGAAAGGGGCTATCCTTGCGCTCGATTTGCGTGGCGAACTGAATAGTAAGGGTACGCCGTGGGTCTATAATGTTACTATCGGTGGCGCAAGCTCTATGCGCGGATACTATGCCGGCCGTTTCAACGATTTGTGCGCGGTGACTCTCCAAGCCGAACTGCGTCAGCAGATATATAAGGGCCTTGGCGCGGCGGCGTGGGGTGGTGTGGGCAATGTGTTCAGCTCATTTGGCGAGTTCGACTGGCGCAAAACTCTCCCGACCTATGGTATCGGCTTGCGCTATGGCGTTCGCCGCGATATAAATCTCCGCCTCGACTACGGCTTTGGCGGCCGCGACCATCGTGGCAAACTCGTCCACGGAGCTATATTCTCCATCAACGAGGCATTCTAAAAATAGTATTTTGCAAAATTCTGACTATATTTGTAGTGCTAACCCTAAATGTAAACCATAAAATAATAAAATTTATAACGATATGAAATACAATGAGATAAAACGTGTTTTATTTGTCTGCCTCGGCAATATCTGCCGTTCGCCGATGGCCGAGGAGATTTTCCGACAGAAGGTATTTGCCAAAGGTTTGGCCAAACAGTTCGAGATTGATTCTGCCGGCACCTACTCCGGTCACGCCGGCGAATTGGCCGATCCGCGTATGCGCGAGGCTGCGCACTGTCGCGGCTATTGCTTGACGCATCGCTCGCGCCCATTCCGTGTCAGCGACTTCGAAGATTTCGATCGCATTATCGTGATGGACGATAGCAACTACGAGCGCGTTTGCCGCCTTGCACCTACTCGTGAGGGTATCGACAAGGTCTATCGTATGCGCGACTATTTTACCTCTTACCGCCGTGCCTACGACCATGTGCCCGACCCGTACTACGAAGGACGTGAGGGCTTCTATCTCGTAATCGAAATGCTCGAAGAGGCGTGCGAACAGCTACTCGACGAGATGATGAATGAATAATCTAAGCAGGCAGCGGTTAGGCTGCCTGCTTTCTTTTGCCCCCCCCCTTAACGTACTTAATAACCTATACCTATATATATAATAAAAGACTGCTTTTTTGCGACTTAAAATGTATTATTAAAATTTTTGAAAAATATTTTAGGCGTAACTTGCTGAGGATTAGTGGTGTGTATCTAAACGTCGTAAGAAGTGTAGAAAAAAGTGCTTAAAAGATTTGCAAGAGTCATTTTTTTGCCGTTACTTTGCATCCGCGTTCGGGGTTAAAAATGCGTCAGAGACGCTCCTCGGAGTGGCAAAATAAGGTTCTCTGAAAAATTTTTTGAAAAAGTTTCCAGAAAATTTGGTAGATTAAAAAACTTGCCTTACCTTTGCACCACTTTCGCGCTTAGAAATGTCGGAGACGACGAAGCGGGAGTAGCAAATAAGGTTCTGAAAAATTTTTTGAAAAAAGTTTCCGAAAAATTTGGTAGATTAAAAAAAACGCCTTACCTTTGCACCACTTTCGCGCTGATAAAACAGCCGAGGTGTAAAAGAGAAAGATTCGGGCAACGGCCCAATCAAATAGAATGCGTTCTTTGAGGTACTTGAGCAGCTAAATAAGTTTTCCTTCACTTCGCAAGAAGTGATATTTCAAAACAATACCTTTGAGATAAGAGCTAAGATTTAATTAATTCTTTTTTTTACAATGGAGAGTTTGATCCTGGCTCAGGATGAACGCTAGCGGCAGGCTTAACACATGCAAGTCGAGGGGCAGCATAAAACATTGCTTGC
>JAEIGA010017038.1_pt1 | contig 11060 bp, 2 predicted proteins | sample 9270691 | NCBI WGS metagenome assembly JAEIGA01 (sample SAMN17057246, study PRJNA624740) | gut metagenome | biome: biome; isolation source: fecal sample | host: Bos grunniens | place: China: Xizang | collected 2019 | reverse complement strand
TTCATCGTTTACTCCTTTGAATAATACTGCTGGTGGAATTTCTTCTGTATAATTTGTGTATTTGTTTCCTGAGGCGTTAGAAACTGATTCCATTGCACCTAACTTAACTCTTGTGATGTCTAACGATTCCTCGCCTCCTGGTGTTTGGGCTAATGGATACATATTTGCTCCGTTCTTTGGTTTGATTAACGTGTAATCACATGTATCATTTAACGCTGTGTAATCATTGTTTGCATCTACCCACGCTCTAACTTTGTATGTCTTTGAAACATTTGACATATCTGCAAGTTGATTGAACGAATATACATACCACGCTAATGGCGCTATTGATTCAGTACAAGTTTCTGTTACTATTATTTCTTCTGCTGTTGCTGGTGATGTAGGTTTTATACTATAAGAGATATTAAAGTTTGAAAGTGGTTGTGTACCATAATTCCATACCATTGCTTTTATTGTATCACCTAATTCCATATAAACCCAACCTTCTGGTATTGGTTCTACTATTCCAGCTACTGAAGCATCTACTTCTGCTCTTGGATCTAAGTAAACTGTTACTGGTGTAAATTCACTCGCACAAGGGTATGCTCCACTTGCATTTACCATTAGGTAGAATGTTGTATCGGCAAATAATTGTGTGGTTGTATAGTTCTTTGAAGCATTGTAAGATGTTGGTGCATAGAATGGTGTTGTGGCACCAGGATTAGAATACCACTTTATTGGTAAATTATTCACTTGTTCTGCTGATGGGTGTCCCCAAGTTCCGTAAGGAATATAATCATGAGTTACTGTTGGTGCTGGTGGAGAGACCTTTGAAATTACAGTCTTAGATGTTCCAAGTGTGTCATTTATTTCTTGGTGGTCTCCTACTGTTTTAACAATTGTAACCAAATGAAGAGTATCATCATTCATATCAGTAGGGTAAATATTTGAAGTTGTGTTGAAGGTATAAGTTAAAGAAGCTCCTGGTTGTAGGTTATTGAAGTTTACTCCATTTGTTTGGTCTGTATAAGGGAATGTTAAAAGTTCTGTAACTACTTGATCAGGTCGTTCTTTAAAGTAATATTTCATCTCTATTGTACTGTTTGAGTTTACTTGATACTCTCCAACGTTCTTAACCTTTGTTTGTACTTCGTAATTTGTAAGGTTACAACGTTCTGTTGTAACAATTACTCCATCTATTTTAAGGTCTGTTGATGGAATTGTCAAGAATGAGGTGTAGGCTGTATCGTTTGTATGTGTTGTATCATCGGTTAGTGTTGTGTAAACATACATATACAATTCTTCTTCAAAGTCATAGTTCAATGGAGGTGTGAATGTACCTTGGAATGTATAGGTTGTTGTTTCTAATGAAGCTAACATTCCTGTCCAAGTTTCTGTTATTTGTTGTATTACGTTTGTTGAGTCTTGGTGATATTTCAATACTGCTGTGATATCAACGGAACTGATTGTGTAATTACCAAAATTCTTCAATTCAACTTCTATTACCATTGGTTCGCTTTCAATATATTCATCTCCTTCTACTGGTTGAAGAATTGTTGGAATACCTGTGTCGGTTGAAGTAAACATATATTCGTATGCTCCAATAGTTGGTTTTGGTGATATTGGTCTTACGTTATTTTCTATATCAACATTTATATCATCTAATGGCTCTGCTGCTCTTACAATGTCTGTTGGCCATCTTAAAGATAAGGTTGAGTCATTTAAGAATGAGTTTTCTATTGATAAAGACAAGTTATCCATTCCGTTTACAGTTTGTAATAATGCTAATGTTGCTTTATCTGCTCCCCATTTAGCAAATTTACTTCCATTAACAGTATAGTTATTTGTATTAGATAAGACAACTACTGCTCCATCTTCTACATAATATGCATAACCTTTACCTTGATTGTCTAAATTGTTATTTCTAACTCTTACACTTGATCCATTTTCTCCAATAGACAAAGCTCTTGATTTTGCACTATTATTAGATGCTTTCATATAAACAGTGTTGTAGAAAACATCTACGTGAGTTATATTGTCAAGCGAAATACCAAATGTTTCAAAGTTAGTACTTACATTTGGACCTACTACAGAAACTGCATTGTTTGCTATAACAGCAGGATTGTTTTGAGTGAAATTAGAGTTTGTAAGTTCTATTCCCACTCTATCTTCTGTTCCTTTTGACAAGAACACTTTATTTGCCATTATTCGTAGTACTCCTGATATTTGAGAAAGTTTAACTGCTGTTAATACTATCTTTGAAGAGTCTGTACTAAACGAGTTATTATTGATTTGTAATCCTGAAATATTTGACAATTCTAAGGCTGTAGTTCCAAAGTCATAGAATTTATTGTTGTTAATGTTCAATGTTGTTATTGCATCTTCTGATTTGATTTGATTTGATGAACCATAGAAGTTGTTATTTGTAAACGTAATATTGTTAGTGTTTCTTACTTTGAATAAATCAGGTGTTACAGAGTGTGGTGTTGCAAATGTCATTTGATTAAATGTTATATTTTCTGAATGATTAACATCTATTACAAATGAAGTTGTTGTATCGGTTATTGATATTGTTAAGTCTTGGAATGTAATGTTTGAAACAGAATCAAGAATTAAAACATATTTTGCATCATTGTCAGCATTTGAAGTTGGAGTGTATGTAATTATTGTTTGCTCTGCACTATCTTCTCCTTTAAATACTATATAACTTTCGGCTGACAAACCTGCTATGTCTGATATTACTAATTGCTCATTATATGTTCCTTGTTTGATTTCTACTTCTATTGGTCCACATATTCCAGATGATTTTAAGACATCTAAGCATTCATTTATTGTTGCATAATCGTCTGTTGCATCTGGGCCAATCGTTACAGTTGTAACTCCATCTGTATTTCCTAAACAAGAAGATAAAGCAATTGTGACTGTATCGTTAGTATTTTCACTATCATCTTGTACTACTACCCATGCTGTTAGTTCTATAGATCCAGAAGAGAATGTATAGTTACCAACATTTACTATTGCAGTTGTATTACCTGCAAGATTTCCTGTCCAATTGTAAAGAGTTTGTTCTACTCCATTAACACTCCAATGTATTTCTGCAGAGGTTAATGCTTGCGAACCATAGTTTTTAAGTTCTACATCTATTGGTGTTGCAACTCCTGCTAATATATTTGTTCCTGCAAGTGGAGATTGAATTGACAACAAACCTGCATCAACAGCCGGAGGAGCAGCAACTGTTACGATTACTTCTTCTCGTGGAGATGTACAACCAAAACTATTTACGGTAAATTGGATATTTGGTCTTCTTTGAGAAACAGTAGATGGATTGTCTGTATATTCACAAGCATTATTTGTTGCATGACGATATGAAATTGCAGAATTATATTCTGTTTCTGTTTGTTCAACTTTTACTTTTCCTGTTGTAGTTGTTGTTTCAAAACATATTTGAACTACAATATTTGATTGACCATCGTATTGGAATGGTTCTGTGAATTGAATTGTTTCCCAACCAGAATCAGATGTTGTTAAAGAAATAGTTCCTGAATAAACTTCTGTCAATCCGTTTATCCAAGTTGTTAAATCGTTTTGATTAGTTGTGCCAATGCTAACTCTATAAACTCCCATCGTTACATTAGCATTTACACTACTTATATTAAATGCAAGACTACTTATTTTACCTTCTCCTAAACCTGCCGCGTTAAGTTCTGAGGCTGGATACAGATATTGTTCTTTTGCTTTCTTGGTTGTATATGCAAATGGAGCAGGGTGAGCAGCTTGATTATTTAAGATTGTTCCTGCTCCAACTGTAATATTATTTGTTTGCTCTATAATAGAAGCAACATAGAACGTATCATTTTCATAAAGTATTGGTGTTGTATAAGAACCTCTTGCTAATTCTTGTTCTGTGTATAAATCACCATACCATATTAAAATATTTTGAGGATCTTGTGCTGTTGCAGTTAATTGAGTTTGTGTTGCATAGTTAATAGAAACATCACTTGCTGTTGGAGTTAGAGGAGTAAGCAAAGAAGTTATTGTTGTAAATGATGTGTCGTTTGAATGTAACACATCTGTTGAAAGAGTTGTGTATGATTTTATTGTAAAGTTTCTTGCACCTGTATTTGCAGAAAGGTTGAATGTTTGCTCTAAAACAAATTCTACTGTATCATAAGGAGCAATACTTTCTGTATAAGAATCAGTAATAGTACTTATTAAAGCATTATTTTCATACAATTCGCAAGTAACAGGTATTGGATCTGTGCTTGCTTGAACACCCATATTCACTATTTTCACTTGAACTTGAACATCGGTTAAAGTACAAGCGGATTCTCCTTCTACTCCAAGTACTGAAACTGCCGAAATTCCAGGATTTACTTCAGGAACACCTGTTACGTTTACATTAAATACTGTTTTTTCTCCGTAGCAACCATTATCATTTGCTAACAACAATGTTGGATTTAAAGTTCCTATTGTCATTGGATTTGTTGCTGAAGAAACCATCCAACTATCTTGATTATTACCTGTAGTTAATACTCTACTAATACCTGCTTTTCCTGAACAACTTAAATTATCTGAAGCACCAGTCCACACTGATGTAGGAACTCCTATTGATGCAGGGAATGTTGCTCCATTTAATGCTACTGCATCAATGATAACTCCTTGTGGATTTTCAATAAATGCTCCTAATTTGTTAGTTTGAGAAACTGTACCTGTTCCAATTCCTAATGCTTGGTCTGTATCTACTGAACTTTGTGCTTTTGGCAATAAGGTAACCATCGCACCTGCTGGTAAAACAAAGTCTGCTGGAAATTCAAATGTTTTTGTTATAGTAGTTCCTAATTCTTGATTTGAATTTGCTTTTATATACTTAAATTTGTAACCGCCCATATTTGCAGTTCCATTTCCAAGGTTTGCTATTTCAAAAGCATTTGCAGTAGTTACCCAATCAGGCAAAGGAGATGTCAATCCTTCTGCAGAAGCTACTGTTTTAGACAATTGAATTTCTGTTATTTTAATATTTGGCACTTCAGATTTTTCAGAGAAATACAAAGTTGTGTCAGCGTATAAAACGGTTGTTTGTAAACTTTGTGATTTTAAGAAAGGCTCTGCATCATCTAATGCATAGAACCAATAAACAGAATCATTAGAAGTAACAGATAATGTAGCTGCTGTACCGTATGGAACGCTTATAGACATATCTGCTCTTGCAGGTATTTGGTGACTTGAAAACACTCTTGCAATTGTTGTATCATTTGACTTAATTGTATCTAAAGAGAATGAACTCCAAGCTTTCAATTCTCTTTCCATATCTTGTGTTGGAGCAGAGAAATCAAAAGTTTGAGTAAAGTTAAAGTCATATTCCACATTTGGTTCTATGCTATGCGATACTGTTCCTGTTTTCACTGTTGAATTATCAACTTTATAATTCATCGTTACAGAGTTTGCAGGAATTGTATTATCACTTATGTTTTTGAAACGAACAGTTATTGTTTCTTGTCCGAAATCGCAATCAGAGTAAGAATCAACTCCATCATACATTAAATTATATGTACCATTATTTGGAGTAACCGACATTACATATATATTATTTGTAGGAGGTAAAAACTCTAAAGCACCTATACAAGGAACATTTGGTCTTGGTCTTCCATAGAAGTCGTCTGTTACACCTGAAACTGCAACACCTTTTCCGCATAAGAATGTACTTGTTGTATTCAAATCATTCCATGCTGCAAACAATGGATTTTCTGTATAATGAGAATTTGTTTCATTTGAATAAGTTTCCCAAATTGTTGGACTATCTACGGTTGAGTTTCCATAATAGAATAAATATGTAGAGTTGTCTCCTGGAATCTTATAATACAAGTTATTAGAATAAGCAATAGATTGAGGAGTTGAAGGAGTTGTTTTCACTGCATATCCACTCAATTCACTAACAATTATATTGTTTTTAACTTGAATATTACTTGTATTTGTTCCTGTATAACCTAAATTATATCCTATTGCATTAGCATCTGTACCCAAAGCATAGACATTATTATACGCCAACAAGATATTTGTTCCTGAAACTAAGTTTACACCATATAAAGTAATAGGAGAATAACTTATTACATTGTTATTTCTAACACTTATCTTATTATTTACAACCTTTGCAGTCGTTCCATTTGGAATATCAGATAAAATAATCGCACTAACACCTGACAAATCAAATTCGTTCTTGTTCACATTAAATGTTTTACAAGAAGAAAGCATTATTGCATAATAATTAGAAGATATTCCATTCATATTATCAGGGAATACCGTAGTAAATTTATTATCTCTTACAACAAGATTCTTATTCAAAGTAGCATAAATTGCATTATCAACAACATTTGCATTTGTTGTAGGAATATGCATATTCCTTATCTCAAATGTAGAGTTTGTAATCTCTATTCCATCTGACATAGAAGCATCTGACATACCTTGAATATCTATATACCTATTTGCAGGTACTGAGAAAATACAAGAATCTATTGTTATATGATTTGCTGCACTTAAATTAAGAACCGATGACAAACGTTGAGGATGAGAACCTAAGTGAGTTATATCATCAGCTTGATTTGTTGCCGCATTAACTCTGCTTGCAAATTTACAATTATTAAATGTAATATTTGAAGTTGTGAGAGATGCAGTAACGATTCTTGCATTGTTTTCGTATGAATCGGCAGCTCTAAATTCTATATTATCAAACACCAAAAACTTACAGCCAGACAAATCAATATTTGCCACATTTACATTTGCAGGTTGCAAAACTTTCTTTGCTGTTGTTGCACTTGTAAATGTAACTGTATTTGTTGCTGACGCACCTGTTATATTTTGAGGGAAGACTAATTCTTCTTTCAATTCACTTTCTGGCAAAGCTATTTTTATTGTTGTTGGTCCACTGACACCTGAACATTCCAACATTCTAAACGCTTCATTAAAATTAGCAAATTGTCTATTTGCTGGTACACCAGAAAGATTTCCTATTGAATAAACACCACTCATTGGACCAGCAGAAACAACAAACTCATATCTTGCTGTATCATTATCTTGATTCCAATCTACATCTGGTTCATTAACAGAGGTTGAGATTGTCATATATCTATAACCAGGAGTTATATTCAAATTATTTGTTACAGTAAAGGCAACAGAATCTCCCGAAACCAAAGTTCCATTCCAAGTAGCAGAGCCTGTTGTTCCGTCATCTGCGCTATAACTCACGACTATTTCATTAAGAGTGTTTGTTCCTTCATTTCTTAAATATATTGTCAAAGGAGAATTTGAAGAAGCACAATTAGAAGGTGATACCAATGCGTTTTCATCTCCAGACAATCCTGGGTCAATAGGCAAATGGCAATTATTAACAAAGTCAAATTTAAAATTAGGTTTGTAATTCATCGAGCCTCCTTGAAAAGGTGTTGAACACGCCTCAATTGGAGCATCAGATGTTTTTTCATATTTATATGTAACATTTGCACCAGTTGCTGAAACACATTCAACTTTTGTTACACCACCAGTATTAGGAGCATCACCCCAACAAACTTTTATCAATATATCACTTACTCCATCCCACATAAATGCTTCAGAAAATTGCATATAATGCCAACCTATTGCAGGATTTATGTAAACAGGTTCGTTAATAACATTAGTTAATTGAGTAGCATTGTATTGGTATTCCGAAGACATTTGATAATCTGGATCAATATTAGCTATATACAATTTAAAGTTTGGCATTGAAAAACCAACTGCTGCTTGCGTCAAGTTAATACTTAGCCCTCCTATTTCCCCTGAAGAATATCCTGCTGCTAACAATTCCTCCACAGAATATCTCATTTGATATACAGCCGCTCTTGCATTGGTTTTGAACACCATTTCTTGAGAAGACAACCCCGTTGTTTGCAAAGGTTCATGTCCAACATATGGTCTTATCGCTGTATATTCATTATAATGACCATAAACATAAGGATAAGTTAATTGATTACCCTTTAAGTCTCTCATTATTACTCTCCATTTAATTTGAGAGCCAAAACCATTGAAAGGAATTAAACCTTCATATATATTTTGATTTGTTGGATCTTTTGTTAAATTTACTTGTTGAGGAGTTGTCTCATCTCCAAAGAAATATTCAACAACAACAGCATCTGCATCTGTTGACATCGCACCTTGAGCATCACGAACATCTAAACGAATTGGCACATCAGAACATGTAGGGAACATTTCCATTGAAGGATATTGAAGAGTTCCTTTCAATTGAGGCACTCTTATTTCATCTCCCGGTGTGCTTGCGACAAATAGTCTAACATCATCTAAAAACCAACCTGTAAAATTCGCTGCTGTACCTGTGGTTTGAGGCAATATAAATCTAATTTGAACACTTGTTGCAGTCCCTCCAAGAGTTGAATACAAATAAAAAATCTCATTTCTCCAATAAGACTGATCCAAATCTGCAATAGGAACAGACGCATTACCTGTCCAATACATAGTCTTAAAGAAACTACCATTGAATTGAGCATATCCGCTACCATAACTTGGGTCATAACAGTTTGGCATTTGAACCCCATTCAAACTTAAAGTTTGCCAAGTTCCGTTTGGTTTCTTTACTTCTACTCTACCACCTTTTTGGTTTTCCAAAATAGGAATATGACTAAATTCCAAACGAGTTGCACAACCCGGAGTAATAGTAAATTCCGGAGACGTAATGATTACTTCCGAAGAAGCAGGAGTCATTCTCAACGATTTAGTTCCTGTTGATGCTATTTCAGTCGTTGTAGCGACATTAGCAGAGGAAGAAACCGTCCAACCAGCAGGAATACCTTGTTCAAAGTCTGCATGCGTAAGTAATGTAGGACCTTGTGCAAATAAAGTAAACGTTGATAAGAATAAGCTGATAATTACAGCCAACAAACCTTTTTTCATATATAACATTTTTTATTTTTATCTATTTATACTTCTATTCTAATCTAATAATTCAACTCGCAAATTTACAACATTTTTCTTTTGTCACAAATTTTTAGCGTATATAAAGACACTTTTTTTGATTTATTTTGTTTTTTTATTGACTAAAAAAAGTGAAAATCCAATTATATTTTATATTTTTGCGATATGAAAAAAGCAATTCTATCATTTATTTTTACATTTTTATTGGGCTGTTTTTCTTTTTCACAAGAAAGAAGCGAATTGTTAATGAAATATATTTCAAAGCCCTTGAACAATGAAATTGAAGTGTACATAAATCTCATTGACGAAAAGGTTAATGAAAAAAAACCTTTCACTTACTACAATACAACAAAGAAAAAGCAAGAAATTCCATTAAAAGAATTAAAAAAAGACTTTCGTTTAAAACTAAAAAAGAATAAAAAAATAAACGAACACTCCTATATCGTCACTTTAAATCATTTTAAAGAATTTCAATTCAATGTCATTTACAACACAAATTCCAATTCAACAATGGTTTTCTTTAAACCCCAAAAAGCGTGGTATAAGATAAATAAGATTGTCTTTAACTACCAAGACCAAAAAGAGAAAAAATTAGAAAAAATAACCATATTCTCCAATCAATACATCACAGGGGATTTAAAAATTTTTGAATTTAAAAAATAAATTATGATGAAAAAAATTTTTGTTATAGCAATTTTATTTTGCTCCTTAGGTTTGTCAAAACAATCTAATGCCCAAAGAATAGAAGAGGCTTGCAACATAATTGCAACAAGCATTGTAGATGAACAATACAAAGAATTTACAATTGACGGCTCAGCCTACCTTTCTTATATTTGGACAAACCACAAAGATTCCGAAACAACAATGCAAGTAGACCTTACACAAGTAACAATTTCCAAAGACATCACTCGCACAGGCTATAAAGTATGGTTAAACTGTCTTGATGGAGTAAATTGCATAGTAGAAAAAGGCAAATTAGGCAACGATGAAAACTATTATAGCGAGTTTCCACGAACTTACTTACCTGCAAAAACAGAGAGTGATATGGATGCTATATTCTATCAGTTAGATTACTTGCTAAAACTCGGCAACGAAATTAGATAATCACAAGTTTTTTGCTTATTTTTTTACCAGAATAATTAACTATAAGAATAAAATTTCCCTTTTGTCCAAAAGATGAAAGGGTTATTTTTTTGCCAGCGGTTACCGAAACAGTCTTTTGATCAATTATTTTAGCGTTTACGTCCAATAACTCAATGCTTACATTTTCTAAATCCTTATTAAAAATAATATTAACATCATCTTTTGCAGGATTTGGACTAATTGTAAATACATCTTCATTTACAAATGCAATATCTTCCAAAGACGCAGTTTGATTTTTCCAATAATCAATACTATCAAACGCCACCCTATTCGCCACATTTTGCAAAAACTCTCCTTCTTCTGCCGAAACACCACTTGGCAAATACTGAGTTTGTACATTATTTCCCGACATCATTATATAAAAACAGCAAGCCGCCAAATAAGAGCCTTGAATAGACGGATGAGAATTATCAGAAGAATGCAAAACAATATCAGGATTATTTGCAATAGAGTAAGACCAAGCAGCACCAACAGGAGAAACCCAAGAAGAAAAGTCTGTTGCCATCAAATAATAGTTTGTTCTCAAACGCCAAGACATTGATTCGTATGTACAAAACGGAGAATAATATTGACAATTCACTTGATCACCATATCTATATCCCCAAGTCATATAAAATAACACCTTAACATTGGGATTAAACGCCTTTGCCAAAGAATCTAACTCTCTTGCATAAGGATAAACCTCATCATAAAACTGACCATCGGGGAAAGCAACCTCTTGACTCTGTCCTTGCAAAACCACAAAGTCCCAATCACCTTCTTGAAGTTTTGAAATCACATTACTATTCTGAGCATGCGTCATAAATCTCGCACCTCCCGGAGTTATACTCTCATAATAAATTTCCTCACCCATTGAACGAGACAAATCACTCACCAATTTCGGCAAATCATTCACATGAGTATAACTATTTCCAATAAAAAGCACTTTTTTAATCTCTTGTGCCGATAAATTAAACAAAGAAACAAAACATAAAACTACTAAT
>JAEIGA010017037.1_pt1 | contig 11060 bp, 10 predicted proteins | sample 9270691 | NCBI WGS metagenome assembly JAEIGA01 (sample SAMN17057246, study PRJNA624740) | gut metagenome | biome: biome; isolation source: fecal sample | host: Bos grunniens | place: China: Xizang | collected 2019 | reverse complement strand
GAACCTGTAACCGAAACCGTGAAGGTTGAAAACGGAGAGATTCAGCTTGATATCACCCTTGACCCTCACGCAGTTGTTGTTTATGAGGTAACTCCGGCATGACGGTTGAGCAAGCACTCGAAAAGCTTGAAGGCTCAAAATTCCGTTCGGGTTTTAAATTGAGCAAAAAAGATAAGGAATATATAAAAGAAAAGGGGATTGCAACCGTCAGGATTCACGCCGAAGATTTTATCCGGAAGCGACTTGCACCGGAGGAGATTCCGAACGACGGCAGACAGACCCCCACAAGCGGGCACCCTGTTTTCAAGGCACAGCACGCATGCGCTTGCTGTTGCAGAGGATGCCTTGAAAAGTGGTACAAGGTACCGCAGGGCAGAGCGCTCACGGATATCCAGCAGCAGAAGATAGTTAACCTTCTTATGGCCTGGATTGAAAAGCAGATGCAAAATTAAAACAAAAAGCACTTAACGTTTCGTTAAGTGCTTTTTTGGAGCTACTAGTCGGACTCGAACCGACGGCCTGCGCATTACGAATGCGCTGCTCTACCAACTGAGCCATAGTAGCGTATGGCTGTTATTATATAGTATATTCTTTGTTTTTTCAAGAGTTTTTTGCCGTTTTTCGTGTGCAAGTAATAATTTGTCTATAAATCCTTTACAAATTGGTTAACAAATATTATTAAACAGTACTTGATTTCGGCAGCAAAATAAGTTATTCTATATGAGTAACAAGCGCTTCGGCGCTGATAGTTTTACATATTATTTGTTCACACGGAGGAGAACATATGAAAAGAAGTATTATTGCGGTTATTCTTATTCTTTCATTGCTTATGAGTTTTGCGTCATGCCGTAAGCTTGAGGACAGCGATGCGTTTGTTGTTGAAAGCAAGGTTTACGTTGTTGATGAACACGGCGTTGAACAGAAAGTTGAAACTGCGGTTAATGCAGAGGGTGTAACCGAATTCTATTATGTTAACAATTTGGGCAACAAGGTTGTTGTTGATGAAAAGGACGTTGTTGTTGAAACAACAAAAGTTCCCAAAACAACCAACCCCATTTTTGCGGATCTTACTCCCGAAGAGGAATCATTCCTCAATCAGTTTAACGATCCCGAAGCTTTTGATGAGCTTATCGATCAGACAATCGAAACTCCCGAAATGGATATCGCAGAAGGCCTTCTCCCCGAAGATGCTTTTGACGAAATCGAAGTTGAAGTTGACGATGACGGCAAGCCCGTTCACGACGATGTAAAACAAACTTATGAGGAAATCGTTGCAGGCAACAAGTTCACAATGGACCTTACCATGAAAAATATTTCAAACGGTGAAGAAGTTGTTGTTCCCATGAAAACAGCCCGTAACGGCGATATGGTTTATTTTGAAACCGCAATGCCTGTTGAAGGAAAAGAAGGTGCAATGCCATTTAACGTTATCGTTCGTGACGGTAAGTGCTACTTTATCATCCCCCTCATGAGAGCATATATGATTATTCCTCAGGAACAAATGACCGAGTTTATGCCCGGCGATATCATTACCGAGGATATCAACAGCAACCTCACTTATGAATCAAGCGGTGAAGTTGTATATGACGGTCAGACTTATGTTTGCGACGTATACACAGGTGAAGGCAATACCGTTAAGTATTACTACAAAGACGGTGAACTCAAGAGAGTTGAAAACATCATCGATGAAAACAATATGACTATTATGGAAATCAAGCTCGTTTCCAAGGAAGTTGATGAATCCGTATTTAAAGTTCCCAGGAACTATATGGATATGACCAAGTTCTTTGAAGGCGAAATGGATCCTTTGGCATTCGCTAGCTAAAATGAAAAAGTGCGCTTTAATAACAGGAGCATCCGGAGGCATCGGCAGCGAAATTGCCCTTCGCCTTGCAAAAGACGGCTTTAATATTGCCGCTTGCTATTGCTCCGATGAAAACGGAATCTGCGAGCTTGAAAAAAAGCTTTCGCAGACCGATGCGGAATACCGCATTTACAAAGCGGATGTTTCCGATTCAAAAGCAGTTGAAAAAGTATTTGCAGACGCCACCGAATTTTTCGGCGGCGTTTCTGTGCTTGTTAATAATGCGGGCATAGCTCAGCAAAAGCTTTTTACGGATATTACCGAAGAAGATTTTGACAGAATAACAGCCGTTAATTTCAAAGGCGTGTTTAACTGTTGCAAGTGCGCCGTGCCGTTTATGGTAAACCAGAAAAGCGGTAAGATAATCAATATTTCCTCTATGTGGGGAGTTTGCGGTGCTTCATGCGAAACCGTTTATTCAGCAACAAAGGCGGCGGTAATCGGGCTCACAAAGGCTCTTGCAAGAGAACTTGCACCGAGCAATATTCAGGTTAACTGCGTTGCACCCGGTGCGATTGACACAAAAATGAACTCGAATCTTTCCGATGCCGATAAGGCTGATTTTGCACAGGAGATTCCCATGGGAAGATTCGGTAGCGCAGAAGAGGTTGCCGGAGTTGTTTCGTTCCTTGCGGGCAAAGATTCTTCTTATGTTACGGCTCAGGTTATCACGGCAGACGGCGGACTGATATAATTTGTTCATAGTCATTATGCCGAAAATAAGGCTGCCTTTTTAGTTATAGTTAACTATTGATTTACTCACTTTTCTATGATAAAATAAAATATACTATTAATGTTATTATTTATGATTTGGAGGAAGGAATATGGCTAAATGTCCTAAGTGTGGCCGTAAGCTTACTTTGTTTGATTGGCGCCCGAATTGCCCGGGTTGCGGTATAAATCTCGTTTATTACGGAATGGAAGAAAGACTTCTTCAGGAAGCGGACGCTGCGGAAGCAGAACACGCAAAACTCCAGAAGAGAATTGACAGATTAAAAGCTTCATTTGTTGGCTCAAAGCTTACAATTGCCAGAATCTTCCTTTCAATTCTTCCTATTGCAGCGCTTCTTTTGCCCCTTTGCTCAGTTACATACAGCGGTCCCTTCATTGAGCAAACAACAACCAACGTTAATGCAATCGAGATTTATAACCTTGTTTCATCTCTTGATTTTGATGCATTGTTCACAATGATTGGCTCAAGCCTTCTCGGCACAAGTTTTATCGGATATGCCGGCGCACTCGTTTGCATTCTTCTTTCACTTGTGTTTGTTATTGTGAGCCTTGTTATGCTTATGCTCGCTTGCTCACCTAAGGGCAATCCCAGAAACATAACTCTCAACTGCATCACCATTCTTCTTGCAACTGCATCAGCTGTTCTCTTCACCGTTTTCTCAAACGGCATCACAGCAGTTTTCCCTGAATTCGTCAGCGGCAAGCTCGGAATCGGTATCTTTGTTTATATAGCATTGCTTGTTGTTCTTCTTGTAATGAACATCGTTATTGCAAAGAAGGGCGTTGACGTTAAGTATAAGCAGTGTTTTGTTGGCGGTATTCCCGCAGAAGAGTATTTTGAACTCGTTGAAAAGGGAACAGATATCGACGTTATCCACGAAATGATGGCAAAGGCCCTCGAAGATAAGGCTGCTGAAAAAGAAACCGCAGAAGCAAAATAATCCAAATTTAAAAGGCGTACCAAACGGTACGCCTTATTTTTATATATTGTTTTCAATAAATGTTTTAACTTTCAGGTCATATTCTTCCTTGGCATCGTAGTAGCAGTAAGCGTGTTCAGCTTCCGCTACGGTAAAAATATCCTTTGTGACGGGGCATGCTTCATAAAGCTCCATACACATCGGAAAAGGAACAAGACCGTCTTTTTCGCCGTGGATGAAAAGCACGGGATTTTTTGCGTTAGCCATTGTGCCAAGAGGATCGGCATCCTTGCGAAGGTCATATTTTGAAATAGCTTTGCAGTAGATGTTGGTGATTTTTGAGAACATTGCAGCGGCAGGACCAAGCTTGAATGTGTTTTTCATCGTGTCCTCGATTTGTGCGAGCGCGTTTGTGAATCCGCAATCCTCAATGATTATTTTTACCTGGTCACGGGGATTGGTGTTGTTAACAAGCATAACAGTTGCAGCACCCATAGAAATGCCGTGAAGGATTATTTCTATGTCGTTGCCGAACCGTTCAATCAGATAATCAATCCAGAGTTTGATATCTTTGTGGTCAAGTGCACCGAAGCCGATGAATTTGCCGTCGCTTCTGCCGTGACCTCTGAGGTCGGGAAGAAGATAGTTGTATCCCATTGTGTAATGATAAAAAGAGAAAAGATGACCGCATTCGTCGGGACCGTTGCAATTATGACCGTGAACGCAGATAACAAAACGTTTGCTTTCTTCTTTTGAAGGCACAAACCATGCTTTCAGGCGAAGAGTATCGGGTGAAATGATTTCAAGATCTTCGGGATTGTGCGAATATAAAAATTCGTTATTCTTTTTTCTGATTTCGGTGCGGAGCATTCTCTTGGGATCGGTGGGCGGCCTTTTGTTTCTGTTGGCAACACAGGCATTGATGAATCCGCCCGCACCAACGGCAGCGGCGCTGACAGCACCGATGATTCCTGCGCCCAGGGCGATTTTACGTTTCTTCATATGTTCGCCTCCTTTATATATTATTTTACCATATTTTTTGCGTTGGTTCAATCCAAATAACGTCAAACAAAAAAATTTTAAAAAAATTTGAAAAAAGTGTTGACAAATCGCAAATGATATAATATAATGAACAAGCTCTTTGGTGAGGGCAGTTAAATGGCGGCATAGCTCAGAGGCTAGAGCAACCGGTTCATACCCGGTAGGTCGTGGGTTCAAATCCAACTGCCGCTACCAATAATATGGCCCGGTGGTCAAGCGGTTAAGACACCGCCCTTTCACGGCGGTAACACGGGTTCGAGTCCCGTCCGGGTCACCACAAAACTCCTTGTTGCAATAGCGACGGGGAGTTTTTACTTTTTGTTTTAAAATAATTATTAAGAATATATTAAATTTAGTTTCGAACACTTATATTTCTGCAAAAGAATATTAAATTCTGCAAAAAGTAATATACTATCTTATACGATAAAAATCGGGGGAATTTAATAAAACTCAGGGGGAAAACTATGAAAAACAGCAAGTTTTTTGTTCTTTTGGCAATTATACTTATGCTGGGGATTGCGTTGGGTGCTTGTGCCATTCATACTGATATGGTTGAGAATACGCTCAACGGAGAAGGCGGATCAGATATAGCGGTTGAAAATGATTTTTCGGAAGAAAAACAAACAGAAACCGAATCGCCAACCCAAATTGAAGTTATAAAATCATCCAAATATTCTGTGGATGATAAACTCGTTGCTTTAACTTTCGACGATGGCCCCAGAAACAAAACAACCAACCGAATTCTGGATATACTTGAAAAAAACGAGGGTACAGCCACGTTTTTTATTGTTGGTTATAATATTGACAGTAACGTTGACGTTTTGAAGCGTGCCGTTTCGCTCGGCTGTGAAATCGGCAACCATTCAGACGGCCACAAAAAGCTTACAGACTGCACTCCCGAAGAAATTCGTGAACAGGTTGATAAGCCCATAGAAAAAATCAAAAGTCTTATGGGCTATGAAATGAAGCTTTTCAGAGCACCCGGCGGCAATTTTAAGGGTGTTGAAGAAACCATTGCTAAGCCTATTATTCAATGGTCTATTGACACAGAAGACTGGAAACACAAGGATGCAGCCAATAAAGACCGTACTCCTGAGCAGAGAGAGAAGGAGATTAACGAAATCGTTGACCACGTTCTTTCCAATGTAAAAAAGGGAGATATCATTCTTATGCATGATATTTACGATTTTACGGCAGATCTCTGTGAAGTGCTTATCCCGAAACTTGTTGAAAAAGGTTTTAAACTTGCAACCGTCAGCGAAATGTATCAGGCATACGGTACCGAACTCAAGGACGGAAAAGTTTACAGAAGCTATAAATTCCCTTCGGCAGAATCAGATATACCCGCCCTTCCCATGGGTGCATATATTGTTGAAACGGGTGGCAGTCCGCTTAATATCCGCGAAAAAGCAAATGTTAATTCCGACCAGATCGGAAAGGTATATAACGGTACGGTTATTCTCGTTAAAAAATCGGTGCCCGGATGGTCATATGTAACTTTTGATTCGGTCAGCGGGTGGGTAAGCTCAAAATATTTATTGAAATTCTGAAGAGGTGCATTTAGTGCGCCTCTTTTTGCATTTTTTACAAAACCTGACAAAATATTCATAAAAAATTTTAAAACAATATTTGCAAAACTTGTTAACTTTTGTTTTATAATGTGATATAATATCTCCCTAAATGTAAAAAAAGATGCTTTTTTATAAATAATACTAACATTGTAGGTGATTTTGTGGGCAAAAACAAACGCTCGGGCGGCTACGAAGATATTTCAAGCTACAGCACGCCCAAGGGCTTAAAAAACAAATGGAAACATTTCTGGGAATACAAATTCAAAACCTTTTTCCTTAAAAATCAAAAAAGAAATCTTAAGGCGTTGCTTAGCGTGTTTATCTGCCTTGTGCTTGTTTTTGCAGCTGCCGGCGGAGCATACGTCAGAAAGATGTTTTCGCTTATTAATATAAACGACGGTAACTTCGGTAATCCCGATGCAACTTTTGCAAGCGAGGAATACGACGAAGAGGTATCATATAACACAATCTCCGACATTGCCAGCGCAAACTCAATCAAAGAACTTCTCAGAGAATGGGCAACAAATAACGGAGAAAAGCTTCACCATAAAAAAGTAATCAACGTTTTGCTTATCGGTGAAGATAACGAAGACGGTTCTCATCGTTCAGACTCAACGATGCTTGTTTCCGTTAACACCAAAACAAAGAAGATAACAATAACCTCGTTCCTCCGAGATTCTTATACTTATATGAACATCAACGGAAACGACAGATTCTGCAAAACCAACCACTCATATGCATGGGGCGGCGCGGCAAAGCTGATGGAAGTTATCTCAAACAACTACAAGATAGAGATTGACCACTTTGTTTCCATCGACTACAAGTCATTTGTTGCGGCGATTGATGCACTCGGCGGCGTTACGGTTCCGATAACCGACAAGGAAGCAAGATTTATGAACCGCACAACAAGAATCAAGGGCTTCGAAAGCGGAGATGCTGTTTTGCTGGACGGTGAAAGAGCTCTTGTTTATGCAAGAATCAGAAAGCTTGACAGCGAGGTTGAAAGAACAAGAAGACAAAGAGAACTTATCAGTTCGCTCATCAAAAACGTTAAAGCATCATCGCTCAGCGATATCGACAACGCAATCGAAACCTTCCTTCCCTACGTAACAACTAACTACAAAACAACTGAAATTCTCAGTCTTGCATCCCAGGCGCTTACCGAAGGTTGGCTTCAGTATGAAATATCAAGTTCGGTTCAGCCTTCTGAAGATGTGAGATACGGCGTTGACTATTTCCAGACATATTCGGGCAAGCTTTTTGTTTGGATTGTTGACTATATCAGAGCTGCAAGAGAGCTTCAGCTGGCTCTTTACGGTCAAACTAATATTGAAATTAACCCCTCCACCCACGTGTCTGCAATTGACCTTGCAAGAGGAACTGTTTCGTCAAACAATGATTGGGAAGACGAAACGGATTACGGTGAGACTACCGAGAATTACGAAACACATTACTATACCGACTATGAAACAACAACAAGAAGAGGCATTTTTGGTTGGGTTGGCAATGAAGACGAATCCTACCGCTACGAATTGCCTTCAGATCTTTTCCCGTTCGGTTCAGGCGATACAACTACTACAACAACAGATCCCTACGGATGGTATGAGCCTGAAACGGATGAGTTCGGATATGTAATTGAAACTACCGAAGAACCGACTACGGAGTATGATTATTCACCTGAAGGATATTTGCCTGAAGACGGCATAATGAATGAAGATTTTTATTATAATCAGGAGGGTTAACAATGGCAAAGATTATCGGCGCAGCAATCCCTAATATTCCCTGGCAAGAAAAACCCGAAGGCTACCGATATCCCGTTTGGAGATATGACGCAAACCCTATTATTACCCGCGATAATCTCTTTATGGCAAACAGCATTTTCAATTCTGCGGTTGTGCCTTACGGAGACGGTTTTGCCGGCGTTTTCAGAGCTGATATGATGACAAGAGATCACACTCTTGTTGTTGGTTACAGTAAGGATGCAATCAACTGGGAGCTTGAAGAAAAAACAATCTTCCGTGGATATGACCCCAGACTTTGCCTTATCGAAGATAAATATTATCTTTCGTGGGTTAACCTTACTCCTCACGGAACAACAATCGGTATTGCATACACTGAAGATTTCAAAGAGTGGACACAGCTTGAGGATGCTTGCTATCCCGTTGCAAGAAACGGCGTGCTCTTCCCCAGAAAAATAAATGATGAATATCTGCTCTTTATTCGTCCTTGCGACAGAGGACATACTCCCTACGGTGATATTTTCCTCAGCCACAGCAAGGATCTCACATATTGGGGCAAACACAGATTTGTTATGTCACCTGTTAAGAATTGGGAAATGACAAAGGTCGGCGCAGGCCCCACTCCTATTGAGATTGACGAAGGTTGGCTTGTTTTCTACCACGGTGTTCTCACAAGCTGCAACGGTTTTACCTATGCGATGGGCGCTGCAATTCTTGATAAGGATGAACCCTGGAAGGTGCTCCACAGAGCAGACAGCTTCCTTCTCGCTCCTCATGAACTTTATGAATGCGTTGGCGACGTGCCCAACGTTGTGTTCCCCTGTGCAGCTCTTGCGGATGCCGAAACAGGCAGAATCGCAATCTACTATGGCGCAGCAGACACAAGCGTTGCTCGTGCATTCACAACAGTTGATGAAACAGTTGATTTCATCAAGAAGCACGATCTCATTAAATAAAACAAAAAGGTGCATCAATTGATGCACCTTTTATTTTTTTATTTGCCGTTTTTGCGAAGAAGGCTCTGCTTCATATCCCAAAGGGGCTGCGAAAGGTCAACGTAATAATTATGGGGATTTTCAAATCTTGTAACTTCATCCCAAAGGGTGTCAACCTGTTCTTTGCAGTAATCTCTGATTTCGTTTATATCCTTTTTCTCAAACACACATTTGCCGCCCGCAAATATCGGTTCAAGAAGTTCTCTTACTTCAAAGTCAACGATTGTTTTGCGCTTCCATGTGTAGTCAGGGTCAAACAGTTCGTAAGGCTGTGAGCCGTCAACAAATTCATCAGCAAGGGTAATAAGGTCAGCGATAGCCTTGCCTGTTTCTTTGTCGTAAAGTCGATATACTCTTTTGTTACCCGGAGTTGTGATTTTCTGGACGTTTTCGCTCAGCTTGATTTTGGGAACAATCTGACCGTCTTTCTTAACGGCAACAATCTTGTAAACACCGCCGAGCATTGGGCTTGAAGCGGAGGTTATAAGTCTTTCGCCAACGCCGAACGAATCAACCTGTGCGCCTTGTATAAGCATATCTCGGATAATGTATTCATCAAGTGAGTTTGAAGCAACTATTCCGCAGTCGGGATAACCCGCATCATCAAGCATTTTTCTTGCTTTGCGTGAAAGATAGGTTATATCACCGCTGTCAATTCGGATTCCCTTGGGTCTCTTGCCCTGAGGCTTGAGCACTTCATTGAAAACTTTTATTGCATTGGGGATGCCTGATTTGAGAACGTTATAAGTATCAACAAGCAAAGTGCAGCTGTCGGGATATTCTTCGGCATATGCCTTGAATGCTTCGTATTCGCTGTCGAAAAGCTGAATCCAGCTGTGCGCCATTGTGCCGAGTGCAGGAACGCCAAACATTTCATCCGAAATTGTGCAAGCGGTACCGATGCATCCGCCGATATAGGCGGCCCTTGCGCCGTAAACAGCGCCGTCTGCACCCTGTGCACGTCTTGAACCGAATTCCATAACAGCTCTGCCGTCTGCTGCTCTTGAAATTCTGTTTGCCTTTGTTGCAATAAGACTCTGATGGTTGATACAGAGAAGCACCATGGTTTCGATGAACTGTGCCTGTATAACGGGACCTTTCACCTTAACGATGGGTTCGCCGGGAAAAATCGGAGTGCCTTCGGGAATCGCCCAAACGTCACATTCAAACTTGAAGTTTGCAAGATAATCAAGAAAATCCTCGCCGAAACCTCTTGCGCGAAGATATTCGATATCGGATTTTGTGAATTTGAGGTTTGCGAGGTATTCAACAAGCTGTTCAACACCGGCCATAATTACGTAGCCGCCGCTGTCGGGTACTTTTCTGTAAAACATATCAAAATAGGCAATTGTATCTTTAAAGTTATTTTTAAAGTAGCCGTTTGCCATGGTGATTTCGTAAAAGTCGGTCAGCATAGTCAGATTACGCTGAGATGTAATATTTTTCATTTCCGTTCCTCTTTTACAGTTTTTTTATATTATGCAGTATTTACACTGTTTTTACAATATGCATTTCAACCAAAAATCGATAAAAACTTTTGTTTAATAAGAATTTGCAGAGTTAAGTTAAACATTTGTTAAAAGAAAAGTAAAAAAACTTTAAACAAACAAAAAACTATTGATTTTTTGCGAAAAGTGTGATAAAATCCCAAATACAGACAATGATTGCGTAAATTTTGATATATTACAACAAAAATATTACAATTTGTATAATTATTGCGAAAGTTTGAATCTTCAGGAGGATATCATTTATGAGAATCAGAAAGCAAGCTCTTGGCGACAGAAACATCATCGGTGCCAAGGTTGAAGCAAGACGCAAGGCGATAAATATGAAGCAGAAGGATCTTCTTACTCAGCTCCAGATTAAGGGCATCGACCTCAATGCATCGGGTCTTTCAAAACTTGAAGGTCAGCTTCGTTTTGTTACCGATTTTGAGCTTAAGGCTCTTTCGGAAGTTCTCGGTATGAGTGTTAATGAGCTTCTCGATATAGAATAATAACCACTACTTACCCTCTTATATACAACTCCTCACGAAGCCGTGTCCGAAAGGATACGGCTTCAATCATTTTTTGCTTGCAAATAGGATTGTATGTATGGTAAGATTAAAATGTAAAAATATATATGGGAGGTATTACCCATGGTTAAAGAATTTATGGGCAAAGATTTTTTGCTTGATAACGAACCCGCAATAAAAATGT